>Ga0100392_1000015_pt1 | contig 226438 bp, 213 predicted proteins | sample CryGeymeta201516_FD_81548 | JGI IMG/M metagenome (GOLD analysis project Ga0100392, IMG submission 81548) | Groundwater microbial communities from Crystal Geyser aquifers in Utah, USA - Crystal Geyser metaG 2015-16 | ecosystem: Environmental > Aquatic > Deep subsurface > Groundwater | place... | reverse complement strand
GGTCATCGACGAGGAACAGCGCTTCGGCGCGGCCGACAAGGCCAAGCTGCGCCAGGCGGCCGACGTGCATCTGCTGGTGATGAGCGCGACGCCCATTCCGCGAACCCTGCACCGGGCGATGATTGGCCTGCAGCAGGTTTCCGTCATCGCCACGCCGCCAGCGCGCCGACAACCGATCCGCACGACCATCAGCGACAGCGACGATCCCGCGATCGGCCTTGCGCTGCGGCGCGAAAAGATGCGCAAGGGGCAAAGCTTCGTCGTCGTGCCGCGGATCGCCGATCTCGCCGAGATGCGAAAGCGCCTGGAAAAAACCGCGCCCGACCTCTCGCTTGTCGAAGTGCATGGCAAGATGCCCGGAGCCGAGCTGGACGAGGCGATGGTCCGGTTCGCCGCAGGCAAGGGCGACATCCTCCTCGCGACCAATATAATCGAGACGGGGCTCGACGTGCCGCGCGCGAACACGATGATCATCTGGCGATCGGACCGCTTCGGCCTTGCGCAATTGCACCAGCTGCGTGGACGCGTGGGACGTGGGCGCAGGCGCGGGCAAGTAATCCTGACGACCACGGGTGAGACGGTTTCGGACGCCACCGCGAAGCGCCTGCGCACGCTGGAGACTTTCGATCAGCTGGGGTCCGGTTTCTCCATCGCCGGTGCCGATCTGGACCAGCGGGGAGGGGGCGATATATTGAGCGATGCCCAGGCTGGGCACATGAAGCTGATCGGCGTCGAGCTCTACCAGCACCTGCTCGAAGGTGCGTTGCGCCGCGCGCGTGGCGAAGCGCAGCGCGAATGGTTTCCCGAAATCCGCACCGGTTCCGCGGGCGCTTTCCCGCCCGACTGGATCCCGGAAGAGGAGGTGCGCCTCAATCTCTATATCCGTCTGGCCCGGCTGCGCGAGCGCGCCCAGCTGGAGGCCTTCGAGGCGGAACTGGCCGACCGCTTCGGGCCGCTGCCGGATGCCGCCCAGTCCTTGATCGACCGGGCGCTCTTGACGATACTCGCGCTCGAAACCGGTATCCGCGCCGTGAATGCCGGCCCCAAGGCGATAGCGCTCACTCCGGCAGAAGCGGACGAGGCGGCCTTGAAGGCTGCCGGGCTCGTCGCGAGCGACGACCGGTGGCTGGCCAGCCCGGACGAACCCTTCGCCGACCCGGCAAGCGCGGCGATAAGCGTTCTCGAGACGCTTGCTGACGGTTGATGGGCGGCCAAACTTAACGGCGCTGGACTACTGCGCTTCCTACACCACCTGAATGGTAACTTCCGTGCCGCTTGCGGAAAGGATTGGCCACCTAAGGGACTACGCAATGCTAGGCGCTACGGTCGAGATTGGGGCGCGTGGAAGGCCGACAGCTGCTGGGCTAAAAGCGGAAGGGCGAGTTTAAGCCAATTCGAGGCCAGAGCGGAACTTGAATGTGCCGTTCCACGACCGGTTGCTGCCGGAAGTCGCTTTGATCTCAAATCCGTGCAAAAGTTCGCGACCTCACGTTTTGGCGACATTCGCTTGGATGTCAGGCTTGCACCATCAGCGTGACCAGTTTGTCAATGTCAGCGCTCGCGAACCCTACCGCGCTGTCTGAAATGCCATAGGGAATTAGCAGCTTCTGACCCATACGCAGCGCACCGCAGGTGTAGATGACATTGGGAACGTAGCCTTCACGATCGGCATCGACCGCGGTGAGGACGGGCTCACGTGTTCGGCCAATCAATTTCGAAGGATCGTCGAGATCGAGAAGGGCGCAGCCGAGCGCGTATTTGCGCATCGCACCGACGCCATGGGTGAAGACGATCCAGCCATGTTCGGTGCGGATCGGGCTGCCGCAATTGCCGATCTGGATAAACTCCCAAGGGTAACGCGGCTCCATCAGTAGCGTGCCTTCCTCGTCCCAGGTCTCGAGGTCGTCCGATTTGAGGAGATAAAGGTTCTTGCCGTCTTGGCGGCCAAGCATGGCGTATTGGCCGCCGATCTTTTCCGGGAAGAGCGCCATGCCCTTATTACGTCCGGCGCGCCCTTCGATTGGGGCAAGCTCAATGTTGCGGAAGTCGCGTGTTCGCAGCAGCTCGGAGCGGATCGAGGAACCTGAATAGGCGGTATAGGTGCCAATCCATTCGTAATCCTCGCCTCCATGATCGAAGCGAGTAAGGCGCAGATCTTCGAGCCCCCCACTCTGCTGTTCGGTAATCGGGAAGATGACGCTGTTGGACAGGCTACTGTCCGGCTGCCGATGGACCCAGACCGACGCGTCGCTGTCGGTCAGCGAAAGGTCGTCCAATTCCAGCGCGGTAGCGAAGCTCGCCTGTGGCCATAATTCAAAGCTGCCATCGTGCTTGGCGATGCCTTCTCGAAATGCGATCGAACTAATGTGGCCTTCGCCTACCGCGCGCAGGCTCATCACGAAGCGGCAGGCATCCTCGCTCATCCCGCTCTGATCGGGATATGGAACAATTGAAGGGTTCATCAGCGCCGCTGCGGCGTAGGTGTATTCGTGGCAGAAGAATGCGCCGATCAGACGCTGGCGGGCTGGCGACAAATCCCCGACATCGCGCGCGAGGCTCTCGCGCACTTCGGCGAAGCGTTGCTGGAACAGCTGCTCGGTCTGCCAGTGGCGTTCGGCAAAATCTTTGCGAACGCGCTCGTATTCCGCATCGGCCTCATCGTCGGACAGCGAAAGGATGTCGTCGACCAGCTTCTGCGCTCGCCCACCGGGAGCATTCTTCGATTGCCAGCCAAGATGGAACGGACGCAGTACCACCCGACCCGGATCGGCGTGCAATCTCAGATCATGGATGCGCAAGGCTTGGGCCGAAGGCCCGGTTCGTTCCAGCACTGATGCGCTCTCCCTTTTCGTCGGCCGCTTGGCGGGACAGCGCTAGCATGGAATGGTAGGCGAGGTGGAAGGCCAGAATGGACTCCGCTCCACAATTTTCATTTGCGCCTTGCGGTGTCAGCCCGTCGCGGCACCGCCCGGTGACAGGATCGGCGAGCACGCTGCCGCGGTCGTTCGCCCCTAAGAACCACACATAGGCGCGACGCGCTCGGTCGTACCAGCTATCCTCCCTAGTGGCGCGCCACGCAGCGGCATAAGCTTCGATGGCGGCCTGAGCTTCAAGTGGTTGCTGATCGAAAGGGAGCGGCGGCAAGTCCTCGCGCCCCAGACTGTCGGAGCCCACGGGGCGGAAATGCCCGTCAGCGGCGTATTGGTATTGCGTTAGCCATTCCAGCGTATCCAATCCGGTTTCGAGCCAGTCGGACCGATTGAAAATACGTCCGGCGTGGATTAACACCTGCGAAAGGCGTGGATTGTCGTAAGCAAGGACGGCTTCGAACCAGGTCAGCCCCGGACGGCGCGATTGATGCAGAAGCGAGCAAAGACACTCGCAAGCCCGCGTCACTAGGTCGCGCGAGGCACCGTGGTCGGGTTCGGTCTCCAGCACTGCGAGTGCACCCAGCGACAGAAAGGCTAGCGCGCGCGGGCTGTCGATCGTTTCCATATGCGGAATCGCATCGTCGTAGAGGCGGCGCGCCCAGCGCGCGAGCGAAGGCTCGGGCGAGCGGGCACAGCAATCGCCTAACGCCCAGATCGCACGGCCATTGGCATCATCCGCGCCCGCTTCCTCGCACCAACTACGATCGAAGCGCATGAAATTGCGAAAGACGCCACGGTCCTTGTTCCATGCATGCTGGACAAAGCTAGCATAGGTGAGCGCGGCGGCATGACTGCGCTCGTCCCGCTCGGTGTGCATCATCAGGATGAGCGCGCGGGCATTGTCGTCGAGGCAATAGCCGTGGCGCCGGTCTGGCACGGGTCCAAGCGCATGCTGCATCAGGCCCGTTCCATCGCTCAAAGCATACACGGCGGCGGGATTGGGGCGCCGTAAGGCGAAGGGCGTCGGGCGGCGCGAGACGGCGGTCTCGCGGATCAGGGCGGCGGCGGCCTCGGCAAAGCGCGGCCAGACCGTCTTCCGCCCGCGCCGATAGGCGCGGCGGCTCATGGCGGCGCATGCGTCCGGATCGTCGAGCAACGCCAGAACCGCGTCGGCGATCGCATCGGAGTCGCACGGTTCGACCAGGCAGCCGACATCATCGGCCAGCAATTCGCGCGCATGAATATACGGCGTCGCGATTACCGGCTTGCCGAGCCCAACCGCATAGCTGAGCGTGCCAGACGTCGATTGCTGGAGGTTGGGATAGGGCGTCAGATAAATGTCGCAGCCTTCGAGCTGGTTAAGCAATTCTTCGGTTTCGAGGAAGCGATCATCCCATTCGACATGGTCCTGCATGCCAAGACGTTTGACCAGTCCTTGCAAGTGCTCGCGATAGCTCTCCCCGTCCTTGGCAACGAGATTGGGGTGAGTGGCACCCACAATTCGATATAGGATCCGCGGATGGCGCGCCGCGATGGCGGGCAACGCTTCGATGGCATGCTCCAGCCCCTTACCAGGGCCGAGCAGGCCAAAGGTCATCATAACCTTACGGTCGGCAAGGCCGAGGCGCGCCTTGAATTCAAGTTCGCGGCCTTGGGGGCGCTCGGGCGCCCCGTGCTCGATCACGACAACGCGGCGCCGGTCGACGCCGTAGCGCGTCGCCAGCACTTCGCGCGAATGCTCTGCCATCACCATGATGCGGCTGGCGCGCTGAGTTAAATGGACGAGGATCCGACGCTGGGCCTCGCTCGGTTCGCTCAGTACCGTGTGAAGTGTCACGATTAGCGGCGCGGCGATCCGATCGACGAAATCGCAGACCATATCACCGTCCGGTCCGCCGAAAATGCCGAATTCGTGCTGCAGCCACACGACGTCGGCAGCGCTCGCATTGATGCGGACAGCGGCCTCGCGATAAGCTGAAGCGTCATCGGCATTGATGCTAGCGGCGGCATCGGGATAGTCGATATCCGATGCGCTCTCGGCAAGTGCGTAGACATCTATGTTGATCGCGGGTTCGAATTCGCCCAATTTCTCGCGAAGATCGGTAGTGAAGGTCGCGATACCGCATTTGCGCGGGAAGTATGTGCCAATTAAAGCGATCCGCGTGGAACGCTCGTGGTTCGACCAATCGGAGAACAGGGATTGAGTGTCTTCACCGCCTCCGAACCGATTGTCGCGCCCCTCGAACTGCATAACGTTGCCGCTGGAATTGGTCATGGCTCGCCGGTTCCGATCCGATTGCTGCGCATGCGAAAGAAACCGCGATTTGTGCCCTTAGTTCCGCACCAAGCGACTATACATTTGATGAATTTTCAGGCTTCGTCCCTCCTGGGCTTTTCTGCGAGAGGATAAAGCAAGGCTGAGCGAAGGTCGCATCGACATAAACGTTTGGTATCGAATTGACGGTTCAGGAAGGCAAGAGGACTTGTCTCGGACGCAAACCCTACCACGACCGCAGCCGTCAGGAAAAATTAACGGGCTGAACCCGAGGTTGCCGCGGAACCAATATAAAAATTGTTGCTTTTGGTCCCACAACACTCAAGCTCGGGTTCAAAGTTAATGCGCGTCGCTATCGTAGAGGATGAGTTCTTGGTCGCGGCACATCTAGAGGCGATGCTCGCGGATCTGGGTTACGAGGCTGCCGGCATCGCGTCCAACAGAGCCCAAGCAAAAGTTCTGATCAAAAGCAGACCGGACATAGCGCTGGTCGACCTCAATCTTCGCGACGGGCCCACGGGACAGGAAATCGGACAATCTTTTGGCGCTGCAGGCATTGTGGTCGTGTTCTTAACGGGAAACCCGCACGACATCGTTCCGCCCATTCCAGGCGCAATCGGCAAAATGGCAAAGCCTTGCGACGATGCCTGCGTTGAGGAGGTTCTCTCTTACGTCTGCGACCTGAAATCCGGTCGAGCCGGCGAGCGACCCAAAGGTCTCATGCCGTTGTAGAGCGGGACAAACTTTCCAGCGGTAACTTCACCTTTACGATCAGTCCGTCCGGCTCCCATCGCTGGAAGATTGACCCCAGCATTTGCTGCTCCACGCTCATCCTGACGAGCTGGCTGCCGAATCCGGTTGCATCGGGCTGACCGGTCACAAGTGGCCCCTCAACTTCCTGCCAAGTCAGCACGATGCGATCAGTCTCGATGGTAGATTGCAATTCGACACGTCCATCGGGAACCGACAGCGCTCCATATTTCGCTGCATTGGTAGCAAGCTCGTGAAACAAGAGCGCGAGCGGCGTGGCGCCGCGGTCGTCGACCGATGGGTCATCGCCTGTAATACGAATGCGGGTGCCATCGGCATTCTGATACGGCGCCAGCAGGTTCTCCAAAAGGCCGTGCAAGGTGACTTCACCGACGATAGGACGCGATTGTTCACTGTGTGGGCGGGCAAAATCGTGTGCGCGGCCGAGCGAGGCGATGCGATCACTCAATTGACGCGCGAAACCCTTCGCTTCCGGCTCGCTTCGCGCGGACAGGCCGATGAGCCCTGCGATGATGGCGAAGATGTTCTTGATGCGATGCGACAGTTCGCGGCTGAGTACCTCGTTGTGCTCCGAAGTCCTTTTGGCTTCATGAATGTCCGTGCATGTTCCGATCCAGCGACGGATCTCGCTCTCGGTATCTCTGACCGGCAAAGCGCGACCCAGAACCCAACGATAGTCGCCGTGGCGATCGCGCAAGCGGTATTCGATCTCGTAAGGATCGCCTGTAGCAAGACTATGACGCCAGGCCGCCCAAGCGTGTTCCTGATCGTCGGGATGGAACATACCGTTCCACGCCTCGCCGTCCGTCGAGCCCTCCGGTACGCCGGTAAACTCGTACCATTTGTCGTTATAGAAGTCGTGATAACCGTCGGGACGCGTGGACCATACCATCTGCGGCATCGCGTTGGTCAGAATTTCGAACTCGGCACGGCTCTCGTCCCGCTGCGCTTCAGCACGCACCTGCGCTCCGATTTCGATGTTGACGCCAAACCAGCGCACGACCTCTCCGGACGGATCGGTCACGGGTGACGCGCGCGTCAGAAACGGTCTGAAAACGCCGTCGGCTCCTCGGAGCGGAAAGACCATTTCGAACGACGCGGCTTCGTCGATCGACCGCTGCCACTGAGCCAGAACGTCATCTAAGACCTCGTGGTCGTGAACCTTCGTCCAGCCCCAGCCCTCCATTTCCGCGGGAGTAGTGCCGGTGTACTCGTACCAGCGTCGATTGTACCAGACGATGTATCCGTCGCCGCGCGCCATCCAGCAAAGGGTTGGGAGGCTTTCGACGAAGCATCGAAAGTCCACTTCGGTTGGCTCACCCAACAATGGCGGGAGCGCATCTGACGATTGGATTCGTCCTTGCCAGATGCCGCGAAGGAAGTTGGTGTCGCTCATCCTTAGCAGATATTCGAAAGTGTTTGAATGGCCTAGCGCTTTCAAGGTCGACCGCAGATGGGCCGTTAGCGGACAGTCCGAAATTTTAGCGCCACGAGCGTAAAGCAGACACCTGAGCACCCCTGGTGCGGATCAGGGTAAACGCGGTGCTGCAGGTAGAGGTTTGCGTAGGACCAAAAACATTGCCGCTCTCGACCATTAGGGCACTCTTAGTTTCAAGCACCGTGATATGGCCTGTGATCGGTCGGACCCCAGTTGACTACCTTCGCTTAGCTGGAGCGTTTCATCGTAGCCGAATGTCCGCTTTTTGGGGAGTGCTCCGCGCGTATTATGTGAAGTAAACACGATCAGATCGCTTACTTTCGTGCCCTCGGGTTCGATCACCTTCAGAACTTGGCCCGCGTTCCAAATTGAAGGCCGTTCCGCTGCGGGGGGTAATGACTAGGGTCTCACTTTGGTCTTCGTTCGTTTGTCGCGAAAGGGACATTCCCAATCATCGTTTACCACGCGGCCGCTGTATTGACGAGCTTCACTTACTTCGCCGTGGCGCGCCAGCATGGGGTTCAGAGAGCCGGCTAACTCCTTGTCTCTTTCGAGAATCCGTTCGCGCATGCGTTCATATCTACCCTCCTCACGAAGTTGTTCGAACTGAGCATGAAGGTTAAACACCAGTGTTGGTCGCGGAAAACGACGCGCAGGTCGAGATGCTTCAGGATGGAGTCCGACTACAAAGAATGCCTCACCGCCGAAGCTCAACGAAAAGTGCGGGTCTGAAGGGTCAGCGCTTACCCGATGATCGTAACGTTGACCAAGCCAATGATCCTTATCTGCGAACGATTGAATGCGGGTCCACATCAGCGTTTCGAACTCTACTTCATCCAGTTTTTCAGGCCCTGAGAATACAACCGCGAGACTACGTAGTCCGCTGGGATTAGACTTGTAGTCCTCAGCCCAATCCATAAGTTCACGATGGATGCGGACATCGTCCCACCCGCTATCTAGGCTGTGACATACGAGGACCTTGAGAGTTCCCTTTGCCAAAGCAGATTTCGCCCCCACACAGGGGAAGTTCGGCTCGGCTATCCGGGTGCGAAGTTGTTCCTCTCCCTTGATCCGGGTTTGATCATCGATAAGCATGGGAATGAAAATCCACCAGCTTACGACTGGTTCCACCGCTGGGCTGTATGTTGCCAAGTATGGTGAGGTGTTCAAGATCATTGAAAGCCGGTCGGGCATCGAATACAAGAGCAGCACCTATCTAGGTCTATCCTAGACCGACACGCAGGTCGAATAAGTTTGAGATTGGATCAGCTAGGTGGAAGGTGCTGTGGTCTTTTAACGTTCCCCATGGCATCTGCTTCGTCCAGCTCAACGTCCTGTTTAGGTATTACCGTAAGGCGCCCATCGGTTTCCAGGACCACCCAGTTCGCTTCGTTTGTAGCTAAGCCATGTTCGCGCAATGCGCTGCAGATTTCCTCTCTGGATATACGTGTCTCACGTAGGGCTGAATCAATATACTGGCCCTTGTGCGTTAATAGGGTGGGGGATGCTTTCACCAAATGCGCGACAAACGTGGAGCGGAGGACAGCCCACGTCATAACGAACTGCAAAATCATGATAACTACGATGGCGACCGTGGCGCGAAGAGCCGGAACTGAATCAAGCAAAATTCCTGAGGCAGCCAAACTTCCAACGGTGATGTTAATGATCCAGTCGAAATTGTTCAGCTGAGCCGTGGACCTTTTACCGAATACACGAACAAGGACAACAATTAGGATGTAGAACAACACTGCCGAGAGAGCGGTGTCGATTACGTCATTCCAATTTTTAAACCAGTCTGCAGTCTCGCTCATCAGGCTCCTCCTCCAGTATGACGATGACAGGTAGCGTTTGTTCCCTCCAGCCATTTTCATCACAGATGAGTTGTCACTGACCGCGGGCCAAAGGTTATCCGCAAGATGCTCCGGTGATGAGTCGTGGGAACTGCAAAGCTTGGCATTGCACAGTTTGCGCGAGAAGATCGTCAGTGGGCGGCTTAGGCTGAAGGAAGTCTTTAGCTCTCCGCTAATTCAGCGCAGCCCTCGGCTTTCTCGACCAGCTCAGCTTGCATTTATGCAGCCCGTTCTATCAATTCAGTGATCTTGTGTGCGAGTTCAGCCATGACGAAGGGCTTAGTCATTACCGCCATACCTGGCTCCAGGTGCCCTCCTGAAATCGCGGCATTTTCCGCGTAGCCAGTAATGAAAAGTACTTTGAGCTCTGGTTGCAGCTGGCGTGCGGCATCGGCTACCTGTCGTCCATTCATGCCCCCGGGCAACCCGACGTCGGTGACTAGCAAAGCGACCTGAGGATTTGATTGAAGGAGCTTCAGTCCAGTTGGGCCATCTTCTGCTTCTATAGCGGTATACCCGGCTTCATGAAGGACATCGGCAACTAGCATGCGCACAGTCGGCTCATCATCGATGATGAGGACGGTTTCTCCAGCTCCAATTTCTGGGATCTCAGTGTCCAAATGGGGCTCATCACCGGTTGCCTCCCCCGAGTAGCGGGGAAGGTACAGACACATCGTCGTGCCTTGGCCGAGTTCGCTGTAAACGCGCACCTGTCCACCTGATTGCCGAACGAACCCGTGTATCATCGACAGCCCGAGGCCCGTCCCCTGACCGATCGGCTTAGTCGTGAAGAACGGATCGAAGATACGATCAGCAATGTCTTTGGCTATCCCGGAACCGGTGTCGGTGACGCAAATTGATATGTACTGGCCGGGGGGAAGGTCCCGCTCCTGACCTGCTCGCTCGTCGATCCACTTGTTGGCCGTCTCGATTGTTAGCCGGCCCCCATCGGGCATGGCATCGCGCGCATTGATCGCCAAGTTCAACAAGGCACTTTCGAGCTGGGCCTTGTCTACCATGGTCGCCCATAGTCCGGCTGCGCCCACCACCTCGACTATGATCGACGGTCCGACCGTGCGGTGGATCAGATCTTCCATCCCCAAAACCAAACGATTCGCATCGGTGGGCTTGGGGTCGAGCGTTTGCCGGCGCGAGAACGCCAGCAGGCGCTGCGTAAGCGCCGCTGCACGCTGCGCCGACGTCTGGGCACCGCTGATGAAGCGATCGATGCCGTCCATCCTGCCCTGCGTGATCCGGCGTTCGATTACTTCCAGGCTACCGCTAATCCCGGCAAGAAGATTGTTAAAATCGTGGGCAATCCCCCCGGTAAGCTGGCCCACCGCTTCCATTTTTTGTGCCTGCCTGAGCGCTTCGTTGGCGGTTTCGAGCTCCCGGGTCCGCTCCTCGACCCTCTGCTCCAACTTCTGCTTCGCACGCTGGGTGTCGTCAAACAGCCGGGCATTGTCGATCGCGACCGCTGCCTGTCCTGCCAGACCCAAAAGCAGTTCCTCGCTTTCGTGGCCGAAGACACCTGGGTCGGGGTGTGCATAAAACAGTCCACCGATGACCTGACCGTCCCGGGATACCACGGGAACGGCAAGATAACTGCGGACCGGTAGATGCCCCTTCGGCATGCCTTCGTGAGGAGAATTGTTCCCGTAGCGCGGGTCCTTTGTAATGTCATCCGAACGGACCACACCCTCGCCATTGAAGGTTGGTGCGAAAACCTCGGTAGCACGGGGATGGCCAAAACCTTCGAAATCCGATTTCGCGGCACCGGAGAGAGCATACAGGAGCAGGCTGTCGCCCGCCTCGTCGGTAACGTTGTAGAAGAACGCGCCGAACTTCGCGCCGCACAATTGGACGCCTGCATCGGTGACAATCTGGACGATATTGTCGAGCACCAACTCTGATGCCAGAGCCTGTCCCGTTTGGTTGAGCACATCAAAACGTGCCTGCTCGGCCTTTTCGGCGGCAATGTTCCGAGCCTCGATGACCGTGCCGACCGGATTGCCGTCATCGTCCAAGACTGGGCTCGCCGTGAACGCGACGGGGTAAAAGCTTCCGTCAGGCGCAACGAAGAGTTCCTCCCCTTGCATCTGCGCCTGCTCGGGAAAAGCCCGATCGATAGGACATTCCTCGAGCGGATAGTGGGAACCGTCGGGCCGCTTGTGATGCACGACATCATGAAGCGGTCGGCCTTCGAATTCCGCAAAGCTATATCCGGTCAAGTTCTCTGCCGCGACGTTCGCGTAAATGCATTGCTGCTGATCATCCATGAGGAAGACGGCCATCGTCGTATTGCTCAGGATCGCGTCGAGCCTCCGGCTGGTTTCATGAAGGACTTGCTGCGCCGACTTTTCGTCAGAGACGTCCCGATAAAACGCCGCCACTCCGGCTTTCGCCGGAACGATGCGCGTATCCAGCCAAGCCGTGCGTCCGTCTTCGAATTGGTGAAAATGGGTGTAGTCGCGGCTTTCGCGTTCACGCATGACCGTTTTGATGAGGTCTCCAAGTTGGGTGCGTTCCAGTCCGGGCGTAATTTCCCAAAGGCTTCTGCCTATCAAATGCTCCCGCGACCTCCCATCAAGGGAAAGGGCTGCCCGGTTTACGTCGATAAGCTGAAACTTCTCGTCCAGCAGGAAGAACGCTTCGGACATGTTCTCCAAAATGTCTCGCGCGAGATCGATGTTTGGCGAGGCGGACTTCTCCGAGAATTTTGACAAGCCTGAGGTCCAATCATAACGGCTAAGATGGTTCTGCGAAACGGCCGGGAGTTGAAGAGTGACTTATTTTCGAATGAACCCTCCATGAGGGCAGTCGCTAACACCCCTTGTGATGATTGCAAGTCCGCACAGAATCGGGTCATGGCGTCCGCGCGCGGCCATAAGGTTAACGGTTCAGCCGTCGACAACGTCCGGTACTATATGCTGGTATCTAGCGAACTAATTGGAAGAGCCTTAGACATAAGGGCCGAGTGGCATCCTGCACGCTGATTTCGGGAGGAACTGTAAAATCGACAATGCACCTGCCTTCTCACCGCCTACGGCTCTCGGCCTTTCCGTATTGGTCGTGGAAGACGAGCCGCTGATCCAGATGCTGCTGGAGGAAATGCTTGGCGACGCCGCCTGTGCGCTATCGGCGGTGTGCTCCAGCGTCGAAGAGGCGCTTAAGCAGGCAAGAAGCGGCACGTTCGAAGTCGCACTTGTCGATCTTGGGTTGTCGGACGGATCATCAGAACCGGTCGTTCGCGAGCTTGTCGCAAAAGCAATTCCCTTCGCTATCATGAGCGGACAGGCTCGGCCCGCTTTCGACATTGGGCCAGCGCCGCTCCTTCCAAAACCGTTTACCTTCGCGGAAGTGCAATCGATCCTAGAGCAACTTGCGAACAAACTTCCCAATGCTTCTCGGTCCAGAACATTTCGTGAAATACGCGGCTCGGATTAGCGGAGCGTCAACCTCGTTTGCGGTTGAGATTGGGCGGCGAGCTTGCGATGCTACAAGCGGCGATGTTCGATGGTCTTGCGTTTGATCCTTTCTTGCTCTTGTAAGATAGCTGCGGCCCTGTCGAAGTAGCCGTCGGCCGGTGTCACGTTGTCCAAACCATACGCTGGTTATGCTATTGTCTGGTCCAGTACTTGATTGGCGTAGGCTCATATCTTCGGGCTTAAAGGCTTCCATGGACACTCCGGACGCTCGTTTGGGAGTGAGGTTAGGGAGCGGCTTTCAAACTTACGAGCAAAGCGTTCGACTTATATTCAATCGAACGCGATGGAAGATAGATTTCGGGATCGTGCGAGCCTTTCTGATCGGCTGATATTAGAGTGTGAAGGTTCCATGCTTTCCAATGAACGGCAGCTTCCGGGGCACAACGTCGAGCGCCCGAACGTCCAACATTGGGGCGCATAGCGGACGAAAGAGAAGTGATCGTAAGATTTTTCCGATCAAACTAAAGTTGCAGCAACAGGACGCATGAAAAATTACTGATATTTAAAGGGTATGCTTTTTCCTTAATTTGTCGATGCGGAAGTTTGGTGTTCTCATCAGGGAGTCAGATTGCCATTCAGCGGCTTCATCGAAAATCCGGACGACTTCGTGACCGTCTAGCGGCAAGTCGGTTGCTCCAATCCAATTGACCGCCAAAACGACGCCGTCGGGTGCCAGCGATTGATATGCGTGCGCGGAGGATACTCTGACTTCTTTTTCGTCCAGAAAATACAGCACTTCGGACAATACGATCAGATCGAAGGTTCCGGCTGGCCAATCGCGTGGAATTTCTCCCTGCCGTAGATCAATATTGGCACGCCCATATAATCTGTTTCTCGCGATCGACAGGGCGCGCTCCGAAACATCTATGCCAACGACCTGGTCGCATATATTCGCGAGATCCTGGGTTAGAACAGCGGTCGCACAACCGATCTCCAAGCATTTGCGAAAGCGACCGTCTAGCGCGGCGATCGTGTGCGCACGTTTTTCCCGCTCATAGGAGCTCGTTTCGAAATCCCAGGGATCGGGGTCTTCGGCAAAGAGGGCTTCAAAGCGCTCTTTGCGTGATGAGGCGCGGTCAGCCATGGACGAAAATTTCGGGATGTTCGGCGAAATGGTCGACAAGGGCGGGCGGCATTGTGAAACCGTTTGAATCGTCGATCATGTGTGGATCGATCTGCGAGCGATAGACTGCGATTGCCTCGCGTTTTCGCGGAGCCAGGACGGGCGCATCGAACGTGCATAGGCAGCTCGGAACGTAGCGTTCGCCGAACCGCCCCCATACGGCGAAGGACCAATGCGGGATTGCGAGGTCGTTTGCCAGGTCACGGCCCAGCGCTGCTGCGGTTTCATGATCGCAATGCGGATCGTCGCGCCAAGTCGACCAAATTACGCTGGCCCCATGCGAGCGCGCGAACGGAAGGACCTCCTCGGCAAGGGACGCTTCGTAACGGCTTTTCCCGTCCGGCAAGTGCAAGCGCAGCACGTCAACGCGGCGCGAGGGAACGAGTATCTCCAACGCGCGTGCGAACTCGCTGTAACGCAGTTCGGCCAACTCATTCGGTGCGAATGTTTTAGTGCTGGGATGCGATCCTTCGCCATCGGTCAGCAATGCGATCGCGATCGTGCGACCTTCTAAGGCCGCTGCCGCCATCGCCAAGCCGCACCCGAATGTTTCGTCATCCGGATGCGGATTGACGATAAGGACCGTTCCTTCAGGCGCGATAGTTTTGATATCGATCCTTGGGGCCTTCGCCGCAGCCGTAAGCAGCGAACCTTCAGAGATCTGCGGAACACTCATAGGGTTTCGGCCAGACCGCTTCCCGCGACAAGGGCGCGACCGGCTCGTTCGCGCTTCGCGTCCGGGGCCGCCTGACAGAGAAACAGCGCCAGATCCCGCTTTATCCGTTCGACGGCGCTACCTTCTTCATGCGCGGCCATGCCGAGGGATCTGTCCACGATTTCGATTACCGTGCGACAGGCATTCTCCGTCACCTCACGCGCCAACAGGGCCAGCGTTGATTTGCCCGAAGAAGCATCGCGAGCCTCGATTTTCTCGGCGCATCGTCGCAGCCACAATCGGCTCGTTTCCAAAGCCGTCGCACAGTCGACGATCCGGCGTCGCTGGTCCGGATGGTCCGCGCGGCCGCGCGCGCTCAGATGAGCCAGCATGCTCTTGTATAGCACTTCGGCACCGCCAAGGTGCGCAGCGCAATAGCGCCAGATGCCACCCTCGAAATGCGGTTCGCGAAGATAGTCGCCCTTTTGTCCAATACGGGCGTCAGCCGACAAAACGAGACCATTGAAGTCGTACCGGCCCGAGCGGGTAGCGCGCATTCCGGCCATTCTCCAATCCGTGGCATCGGACCGCTCGCGAGTGCTAGTGGGCGCCAGAAGCATATAGGGGCCGTCGTCGTCGTCTGAAACGATTACGATCGCGTGGTCGACCAGGCCGAGTCCGGATGCGAAGCGTTTGGCCCCCGACAACCGAATTTTCTCGCCTTCGCAAACCATCGTCACGGGATTGCCGGGTTCGTCCGCGCCCCATACGCCGAACAGAGCTCCACGGCGAACTTGGTCGAAAGTCGCAGCACGTTGCCGGTCGTCGCTATAGAGCGCGATCAGCTTCACCGCATTCATATGGCCTTCGAACAGGCGTGCGACCGACAGGTTCGCGCGTCCAAGATACCGTAGAGCGTTAAGAGCGACGAGACTGCCGCTCGGTTCGGTTCCCCAACTCTGCCCGCCATCGGAAACTGGAAGGCACGCGGTCAGCCAGCGTGCCTTTCGCAAGATTTCAATTTCGGGCGCCAGATCGCCATCCGCGCTATCGACGCGCGAGGCTCGTTCGGTGATCGGAGCGAGTAGCTCGCCAAAAATGAACCTCTCGGGCATGTCAGGCATGCCCCATTGCCAGTTCGCGTTCAGCGTTTTGGATCTTCTCCAGCTCGATGAGCACTTGCGAATAGGGAAGCGGCGCGGGCGCGGTTGTAGCGCGCAAATCGGTCAAAGTTTCGCGGCAATCTCGATGCGGGGACCGGTTCACCGCCGAAGCCCATTCGCGAAGCAGTGTAAGCGGGATCAGGGCCGGATCGCATAACGGATCGTTCTGGGTCGCACGCACATTCAGACAAGCCCCGCAACCTCCATGCGCTCGTCCCAAAAGACGTGCAGATGTTCGCGTATCACCGTCGTCCGTCATGGCGACCTTCAGTCCTGCGGCGAGTATCGCTTCGCATAGAGCGGCATCCTCTCCGATCGAGGGTGTCGGCAAGCCACCGATCCTGCGGTAGGAATCCGATCGAATGGCCAGGCTTGCCCCCGATGCGCGATAGGCGAAGCATTCCGTCGGCCTGCCGGTCCACTTTTGCCACAGCAAGTTACTGGCTTCGAAATAGGCCCGTTCTGCTTCCCCTACAGCCGTGACTAGACCCGGCAGCAGCGCCAATTCCTTCGCATCGAGGCGAACGTCCTCGCATACTAGGTCGTATCCCCCCGCGATGTAGGACCAGCGCGACGTAATCCAATTCGGGCCGACATAGCTGTCGGCGTCGGTTGTCAGCAGTACGCCGTCAGGCGCGTACCGCCAAGCGATGTCGAGAGCAAGACGCCTGGCGTGCGGCGCATCGCGTATTTCAGGAGCGAAAGAGATTTCGACGATCGCGAAAACCACCGACGCTTTCTGCAGGATATCCCGGATGATAGCAGCGGACGCGTCCGTCGTATCATTGACCACGAAAACCAATCCGCCGCGCGCGGGGGAAGAGCGCATCGCAGCCAGCAAGGCGTCTAACGCGCGTGGCAGCAACACCGCCTCATCCTTGACCGGGACCGCGACCGCGTAGTCGAGCAGGCCTTCGAAACCGCCGCTGCACCGCAAAGCGGAAGTCCGACCGGCGAATATTGGGCCGGCCAGAACTTCCGTTATAAGCGAGGCGAGAGAACCGTTCATTTCGGCTCCGTTCTGGGTGCAGGCCTGCTCAGCCTTGTTTCGCTTCAAGGTTGACGCTGCGTTCGGCCAGATCGGTCATGTTCTCGTCCGCATTGTAGATTTCGGATGTGATCGTATCGAGCTTGGACGCGTGGTCCTTGTTACCAAGCGCTTCGGCGAACGCTTTTGCGGTTCCGAAGCCTGCAATGCCGTAATGGCACATGCGCTGATATTGCGTGACGATCAGCACATCGCGAACATCGGGGTCTTCGATGACGGCTTGCAGAGCATGCTTGCGGGCCTCTTTTACAAGACCTTCCATACCCTTGCAGTGCTCCTTTTCACTTTCCCCGCATTCGTCGAGAAGGGATTTGAGCGTCTTTGTGTGCTTCTCGATCCCATCAGCGGCGGACTTGAGCCGGTCGGTCAGGTTCTCATCCTGTGCAGCATCGGCAAGATCGCGAACGACTTTCGTCATCTGGTCATTGGCCGACCACAGATCGGCCAGTTCTTCGATATAGCAATCGGAAAGGTTTGTGGGTGTGGACATAATACCTCCATTGCGCGACAGTCGGGTATCGTTTCGTCGGTTGACAGTTGAGATACCAATCCAATTGCTCTTCGTTCCGCAAAACAGCGACTTATGTTATTGATATTTGTTGTTTTTCTACTCGATCATGCTGTCCGGGGCCTAGTCTTTGGCGGTTAGATCAACCAATGCGGTGATGGGAAATTCGCTTTCCACGCGGTTCTCGATCCGGTCCGCAAGGGCGGACGCTTCCCGCTCGTTAAGCGTGGCTTGCACTTGAACCGATACCCAGACCGGATTGTCGCCCTGATCGCGCGAGCGGGTGAAGTGCGAATTGACCGTCACCAGCCGGATCTCGGGCGAGCGGTCCAACTCCTCCACGACAAGAGCGGACACCCGCTGCGAAACCGAGGATTGCTGGAATTGCGGGACGTTCGAAAACTGTAGGATCAGAAGAGCTGCCAGTCCGGCCATGCTGATGACCAGCGAAGTGATTGAAATCCATCCCTTGCCCCGAGGGTAGCGCGCACCCTCGGTTCGCATACCGTAAATCCGAAAGACCGCGCAGCCTGCCAGGTTAATGCCGACGATCTGGATACCCAGCGCCCACAGGCTGGACAGGACGATGTCCATCTGGCCGATCGCCAGTCCCATGCCGATGAGGCCGGCGGGCGGAGCCAGTGCGGCTGCCACCAGCATTCCGGTGGCAGCACCACTGACCAGGCTGCTGCGTTCCGACTGGACCAGGTTAAGAGCGCCCGCCACGCCAGCCGCCAGAGGAAGCAGCAGGGAGACGGTCGATCGCATGCTGGTTTCGATCATGAGTTCGGTGGCGATCTGCTGATCGAACGCCAGACTCAGCAGGAATGCGGTCGTGATACTGGCCGCGAGCGCTGCGATATAGCGCAGGAGGGAGCGCTCGAGCAAGTTCGCATCTCCGCGCGCGGTCGCGATCGCGAGCGTCATCGCCGGCCCGGCGAAGGGAGCGATCAGCATCGCGGCGACGAGGAGGAATATGCTTTCGGTGAACAGCCCGATCCAGACGATCACTCCGCCGACGACCGCATAGCCGAGAAAGCCCGGCCACGATCCAATGTTCTGCAAGGCGCCGAGAAAGACTTCGAGCGGACTGCGCGGCTGAATGTCCACCATCTGGCTCTCGGGTTCCGAGGCCGGTGGGCGCAGCGAGATTATCCCCTGGGGAGCGAACAAAGTACGCAGACTGGAAGTGTTTTCGACATCTGCAAGGAAGCCCTCGATCCGTTTGTTCGGTGCTTCGAGAATCAGCATTTGTCGTGCCTCGTTCCGCTCGTGAGCGTCGATCTGGGCAAACAGGGTCAACCCATGCTTTTGCGCGGCATCGAGAGTGCTTTTCACCTCGCTTGATTGAACGGTAAGGGCGAGTTGCCGCATTCATCATCTCAGGGTTGTATCTGCACGTTTCAATGCGAAAAGAACATGATCGGTGCATTTTCGCAGGCTGCTCGGAATCGTCACGCACTCGGATGAGGTAGATTTGGAGGCTTGCGAACGCTGTTCATTGCGCTCGCCTCATCGAGCGCAATGTCCTCTCGCGGAAGCACGGTGATTTTCCCATTGGTTTCCAGAATAACCCAGTTGGCATCACCGACGTCACTCAGACCCTGAGCACGTAAAGCCGCCTCCACTTCGCCTCGCGAGATGCGCGCGTCCAACATTGCCTCTTCTAAAAAGTTTCCCTTGTGAACGAGAAGGGTCGGACACGCCTTGATGACCTTCGTCGCGTTAACGGAGCGCGCGGTGATGAATGTCAAGCCGTACTGCAAAACCGCTATGGTAGCGATCGCAGCGAAAGCTATCGCATTGGAGACGTTTTCAAGAAGTATGCCAGAAGCGGCAAGACTTCCTACGGTAATATTGATGATCCAATCGAAATTATTGAGCTGCGCAGTAGTGCGTTTTCCCAGCAATCGCACGATCAGAACGATCAATATATAAAAGAATACGGCGGCGATAATGCTATCGAGAATGCGATCCCAACCGCCGAACCAATCCGAATTGTGCATATCAGAATTCTTTTGGGCGGGTTTTAAGGCTTGGCGAGACGGCGGTGCATCTGCGCCACCAATTCATCGGGCAGCAGGCCGGCAAACACATCCTGCACCTTGTTCAGGAAGCCGCTGACCTCTTGGGTTTCGCCTTTCAGCAGAGCGTCGTAGCCATCCTTCGCCACCTTCGCCGGATCGGCCTTCGCGTTGGATTGTCCCACATAGGTGTCCTCCATGTCGGCGCGTTCGAAGAACTGCGTGTCAGTAAGCCCGGGTAGCAGGCAAGAAATGACGACGTTGCTGTGCTTCAATTCATTGCTCAGGCCCGTGCAGAAATCGTCGACGAAGGCTTTGGTCGAATTGTAGACGAGATTGAACGGGCCGGGGATGTTGTCCACGATAGAACCGGTTACGAGAATACGACCCGTATCGACGTCGCGCATATTCCCGCCGATTTTGTGGATCAGTGAAATTGTGCCGGTAATGTTGGTGTCGATCGTGCGCTTAATCGCCATCCAATCCTGGTCGAGAAACGCGCCGCCTTCGCCCTGGCCCGCATTGGCCATCAGAACATCGACCTGACGCCCTGCGATCATCTCGATAACTTCGTCAATCCCGCTTTGGGTCGCGAGGTCGCATTCGAGAATATTAATATTGCCCGTTCCGGAAGAGGTATCGCGCAGAGCGGACGCTACATCGTCCAGCCCTCGATCAGCAACCAACAGTAAATCGCAATCGTCGCGCGCGGCGAGTATCGCGAGTTCCAAACCGATCCCGCTGGACGCGCCGGTAATTACGCAAAAGCCTGACAATTTATCGATGGGGTTCTTGCTCATGCGGCCGGCCCCCGTTCCATCCCGGGTTTGAGGATGACCTTGGTCCAGTTGTCCTGCTCTTCGCGGAAGCATTTGTAGCCGCGCGCCGCGTCTTCGAGCGGGAGGCGGTGCGAGATCAGGAAGGTTGTATCGAGCGTGCCGTCCTCGATCTTTTCGAGCAAATCTTTGGTATAGCGCTGGACATGGGTCTGTCCGCTGCGAACCTGGAGCCCTTTCTCCATCAGCGCGCCGAGCGGAAACTTGTCGGTCATCCCTCCATAGACGCCGGGGATCGATACCCGGCCGCCGGGACGCACCGCTAGGATCGCCTGTTTAAGAGCGCTCGCCCGGTCGGCACCGATGCCGACCTTCTGTTTGGCGATGTCAATCATGTTGTCGATCGCGAAGCCGTGCGCCTCCATGCCCACCGCGTCGATCACAGCATCGCAGCCGATCCCGCCCGACATCTCCATCAGCGCCTCACGCACATCAGTCTTGTGGAAATCGATGATCTCCGCGCCCAATTGCTTCGCCAGTTCGAGCCGATGGGTATAGTGATCGATCGCGATTACCTTGCTTGCCCCCATGACGATCGCTGACTGGATCGCGAAAAGGCCGACCGGGCCGCAGCCCCAAACGGCAACCGTGTCGTCGGGTTGGATTTCGGCATTCTCCGCGCCCATCCAGCCGGTCGGCAGGATGTCGGAAAGGAACAGAACCTTCTCGTCTTCCAGATGGTCAGGGATGACGATCGGCCCGACATCTGAGAACGGCACGCGGACATATTCCGCCTGTCCGCCCGAATAGCCGCCAGTCAAATGTGAATAGCCGAACAGTGCGGCCATCGGGTGGCCATAAAGCGTGGCTGACATGTCCTGCTTTTCGACCGGGTTAGAATTCTCACAAGCGGAGAACTGTTTGATCTGACAATGGAAGCAGCCGCCGCAGCTGATCGTGAACGGCACTACGACGCGCTGTCCCTTCTTCAACGTGCTGTCCGAACCCGTCTCGACAACCTCGCCCATGAATTCATGGCCGAGCACGTCGCCCGGAAGAACGCCGGGAATGACACCGTCATAAAGATGGAGGTCGCTGCCGCAGATCGCGGTGGAGGTGATCTTGAGAATGGCATCGCGCGGATTGATGATTTCGGGATCGTCGACCGTATCGACGCGCACGTCGTGAGTGCCATGCCAGGTTAGCGCTCTCATCGTTCGGTCTCCTGCTGCTTGGCTTTTCGGGTTGCGTCTCTGGTGTGGGCGGAAGTGGCGATCTCGCCGGTTTCCATCAGCATCTTAAACCGCTTCAGGTCATGGCGCGCTTGCGCCTTAGGTTCGCGCTGGAAGAGGGTAGCGATCGCGCGACCGAGCTTTCCGGCGGGCGGATCGTAGAACATTACCAACGATACGCGTGTGCCGCGATCACCCGGCGCATCGGCGAAGGTAACCTCGCCATTCGTCGCAATGTCGGAGTTTTTGACCGACCGCCAGGCGATGGTCTGATCCTTCACCTCCTGAACGATTTCGGTCCGGAGCTCGACGGTCTGCCCGGCGGGCGCCTTGATCGTCCAGATATGGGCGTCGCCGTCCGCGCGGATCGATTCAAGATTCTCCATGAAATCGGGCAGGTTCTGAAAATCACGCCAGAAAGCATAGAGTTCGGCGCGCGGCTTCCGTATCGTCACCGTGCGACCGACGATGGGGTTCTCGGTTCCGGGCCGTTTGCGAGTGAACAGCGGAGCATCATCGCTGCCGCCTTTGTGCCGTTTTGCAAGAAAGCCCGCAAAAGCGGCACCTCCGATAGCGAGGGCTACACCCGTCACCGTTCCGGCAAGACCTAAATTTCTCTGCTCGTTCATGATCCTATCTCCGCTCATCAGTCCTGCTTCACGCTCTCCCGGTCCCAGAAGCGCAGCTCGCCGCACTTCACGATGAAGGCGTCGGCCGCGTTCTTGCCGGACGACACATCGACAAAGCCGTCATCCATCCAGTTCCACACGCCAGCCGTTTCGAAGAGCGGTCTGACGGAGGGGACGTAGGCGACGAATTTTGCATGGGCGAAGGCGTCGTTGACGAAGTCGATGCTCGGTTTGTCGGTGTTGTAACGCTTGGCCGAAGCCTCGCTCATAACCACGGCCACCGCGTCGTAGGTGACCGAGGGACCGCCATCGATCTTCTCGTCGGCTTCCATAATAGTGCCGTCGGACAATTTGGCTCCGGCAATGTGAGGCGCCACGATCTCGACCATGCCGCCCGCGCCGGTGGCCGCATCCTTCAGCGCCTTGACCACATCCGCATCGCCGCCTTCGGCGATATAAATGCCCAGCTTGCGGCCCTTGAAATTGCCGGGACCGTTCTTGAGGATCGAAAGCGAGGGGCTTTCGACCAGATCGGTGATCGGATCGCGCGCCGCCGGCACCTTTTCGGGCAGTTCGGGAAGGCCGATCCCATCGGCCACCTCCTGCGCCAGTCCTTCGTCGATATGGCGCAGGTGGCCGATCGTCCGCTTGCGAATGCTCATCCGGCCGACCTTTGACAGCTCGAAGGTCAATGCCTCCGCCATATGGGTCTGCTCGACCGGGGTCTGGCTGATATAGAACTGGCGTGCTTGGCTGTAGTGATCGGCAAAAGTTTCGCTGCGCACGCGCATCTTGGGCCCTTCGACCGGAGCCTCATAGCTCTGGAACCCCTTCATCGGGCAGGCGCGTGGACCGCGATCTTCCTCGGCACCGTCACCGTCGCCCCAGCTGTTGGGCTCGTAATTCACGCGTCCCTTGGGATTGCTCATCGCCATGTGGCCATCTTGCTGGAAATGGCGCACCGGGCACCTGGGCGCGTTGATCGGCAGATGCGTGAAGTTCGGACCGCCCAGCCGCTTCAGCTGCGTGTCGAGATAGCTGAAGTTGCGGCCCTGTAGCAGCGAATCGTCCGAATGGTCGATCCCAGGCACAAGGTTTTGCGTGCAGAACGCCACCTGTTCGGTTTCGGCGAAGAAATTGTCGACATTGGCGTCCAGCGTAAGCGTGCCAATGATCTCGACCGGGACCTGTTCCTCCGGAATGATCTTCGTCGCATCGAGCACGTCGAATTCGAACTGTTCGGAGAATTCCTCGTCAAACACTTGAATGCCGAGGTCCCATTGCGGGAAGTCGCCCGTGTCGATCGCATCCCACATATCGCGGCGATGGAAATCGGGGTCCATCCCATTGACCTTGAGCGCTTCGTTCCAAACCACCGACTGAAGGCCCAGCTTCGGCTTCCAGTGGAACTTGACGAAATGGCTCTCGCCCTTCTCGTTGACGAGCCGGAATGTGTGGACGCCAAAGCCTTCCATAAACCGAAACGAGCGCGGGATCGTGCGGTCGGACATGATCCACATGATCATGTGCATCGATTCCGGGCTAAGACTGATGAAATCCCAGAAATTGTCATGCGCGGTCTGTGCCTGCGGGAAGCCGCGATCGGGCGCAGGTTTTGCGGCATGGATCAGGTCGGGGAACTTGATCGCATCCTGGATGAAGAACACTGGGATGTTGTTCCCGACGAGGTCCCAATTACCTTCCTGCGTATAGAACTTGGTCGCGAACCCGCGTACGTCACGCGCCAGATCGGGCGAGCCCTTGTTTCCCGCCACGGTCGAGAAGCGGGTGAAGGTGGGAACCTTGACATTCTCTTCGTTGAAGATCCGCGCCTTCGAATATTGCGGGATCGCCTTTTTCAGTTCGAAATGACCGTGAACACCGTAGCCGCGAGCATGAACCACACGTTCGGGAATGCGCTCGTGATCGAAGTGGAATATCTTCTCGCGAGCAATCTGGTCTTCGAGCAATTGCGGTCCGCGCGGACCGGCGGTCAGCCAGTTCTGATCGTCTGCGATTGGATGACCCTGCGCGGTGGTCATCACATCGTCGTCACCCCTGGGCTTCTGATGGTTCGCGCCACCTTTCGACAGTTCAAGGTCATTGGACATTACTATTCCCTTCTGATGCAACCACTAGAAGCCACGCACTAGGACGAAGGTCCCTGATCGAACAAAAGTTAGGTCGAAAGGTACGCGTCAAAGAGTGCTTATTCGGCAAACGACGCCATGGCGGATTTGACGAAAATGTATGGCAAAGCGCCCTAATCATGTTTGTGGTGTGGATCCCATTTGAAGTGAAGGGGGCACTTAAAACCAGTAGCGCCAACACGATCGCCGATATCGTTACCGCGAGCCAGATCATGAACCTTGAAAAAGCGCCCGAAGCGATCTGCCTCCCAAAGCGCGATGCGAGAATAGCGTGTATTAAGACACGCCCTAAATTCTAAATGCAAAAAACTGCCGGAGCACAGCATTAGCTTGAAAAGCCGTCATCTTTATCTTAATTACCCAACTTCTCGAATTGCATCAAGTGTTAGCGGCGATTTTGAAATGACGTAAGGATTTCAAATTAGTAGCCATATGCCCCCAAACAGAGCTAACGACGCTATTCCCATCAAGATAGCAACGAAGCGAAGGTTTATTCTTCGAAGCGGCTCAATGGAATGAGAGTTGAGGCGTTGCAAAACTTTGCAGGCACTTCGTTCGGCCAAATAGAAGATGATCACACCCGATATGATGAAGCCGGAAGCGATGAGTTTGGGTAACCATTCGGGTTCCATTTTGCCGAACAAGGCATTGAAGCCCAACCCGATACCGACCGCTGCCAGCCCTGTGCGCATCCATCCTGCAAACGTACGCTCGTTTGCGAGGACTGTCCGATCCTCGGCAAGATCGGTGCGCGCGGATGCCAAGTCAATTGAAGCTTTTTCATTGTCGGCCATCCTAGCGGTCTAATAAATACGATGCTTCCGACAATTGATAAATGTTTAGAAGCGGTAACGTGCAACTCTTATCAGCGCGCTGCAGAATAATTGCCTTCGAAGGACAATTCGTTCGCAAGCGGTTGAGCCCATCCCATACCCGGTGACGTGACCCCCTAATTTTCCTCCAGTCTCGATTAGAGTCCGGCCCTGATGGAAGGACGGACGAGATGAAGAGACTGAGGTTTACCGAAGAGCAGATCATTGGCGTGCTGAAGGAGGCCGAAGCGGGAGCGAAGACAGCCGACCTGGCCCGGCGGCATGGGGTGTCGGAAGCGACGATCTATAACTGGAAGTCTAAGTATGGCGGGCTGGAGGTGTCCGAGGCTCGGCGGTTAAAGGCGCTCGAGAGCGAGAACGCGAAGCTCAAGCGCTTGCTGGCGGATGCGATGCTCGACCAGTCTGCCTTGAAGGATCTCCTGGCAAAAAAGTTCTGACGCCCGCCGCGCAGCGGGAAGCTGTGGCTCATCTCCAGGACTGCCACGGGATGAGCGAGCGGCGGGCGTGCAGGGTCATCGATGCCGATCGCAAGAGCGTGCGTTACCGCTCCACCCGGGGCGATGATGCCGCGCTTCGTGAGAAGTTGCGCGAGCTGGCGAACCAGCGTCGCCGGTTCGGCTACCGCCGTCTGCACATCCTGCTGCGCCGGGAGGGCGTAATGATCAACCGCAAGAAGACCCAGCGTCTCTACCAGGAGGAAGGGCTGGCGGTCAGGCGGCGACGCAGCCGCAAGCGTGCCGTTGGGACGAGAGCGCCGGCTCCGGTGCTTGCTCTCCCGAACCAGCGCTGGAGCCTGGACTTCGTTCACGATCAGATGGCGTCGGGGAGACGGTTCCGCGTGCTCAACATCGTCGACGATGTGACAAGAGAGTGCCTGCGAGCTGTGCCTGATACATCGATCTCGGGCCGTAGGGTCGTGCGCGAGTTGGCCGAGCTGATCGTCGAGCGTGGCAAGCCGGGGATGATCGTCAGCGATAATAGCACCGAACTCACCAGTAATGCGGTGCTCGCATGGTGCGGCGAGAGCGGTGTGGAGTGGCATTACATCGCACCGGGCAAGCCAATACAAAACGGCTTCTGCGAGAGCTTTAACGGCCGCATGCGCGACGAACTGCTGAACGAAACGCTGTTCCTCAGCCTTGCTCATGCCCGGGTCGAGATCGCGGCTTGGGTAGAGGACTACAACCGCGAGAGGCCGCACTCGGCCCTTGGCTACGCAACACCGGCGGCGTTCGCCGCCGAACTGGATAAGCAATGGCCTGCTTCGCTACGCCCTACGGGCTCCGCTACGCAGCCCATTGCTTCAACCGCGCTGATGCGCAAAACAACCGCCCGACTCTAATCCCAGCTGGGGGAAAGCTGGGGGTCACGTCACCGACACCGGTCGCATGAAGCCTTCCCCGCTCTACGACCGCATCGTGGATGTGATGGAGGAACTGGTGCGGTTCACCGTCCTGCTGCGCCCGCATGCCGAACAGCTTGTAGATCGCTATTCGGAGCGCAAAGAGTCCGGGCGCGTTATCGATCATTAGAAGGATATGTCGGTGATAGCCCTCTTCTCGTCGTGATGACCGCTTTCGAGCAGTCGCCGCGCAAGTCCGAATGATCGAAATTCGGGCGCGTAGGGCCGGACTTTGGGTCCGATGGGAACCGGTAGTGTTCCTATAATCCAACCCCGAAAAGTGGCCTGTTTCAAGCTAACCTCTTCCAGCATCGAGAAGGGTTTCTGCGCGAGAAGCTTGCGCGCAATTGAAAATCGTAAACCGCGTCGAACTTTTAGTCGCGTTATTTTGTTGCCGAAAATTCGGCGAATCCCCGCGCGCAAGCTTTGAGACTTGGATTCTGTCATACCGACTGGTATGATAAAAATCAGGATACAGGCATGTTAATGCGGTTGACATATTGGCTGACCTCCCTCAACACCTTCGGCACAATAGCACTTGGGAGGGTGTTCTATGGCTGGTTCTGGCACGGGTAAGCGATTGTTGTCGGTCACGACGGCTCGCGGACAACTCAGCGGCAGCGTCACCTAGATTTGACCTATGACATCGACGTCGAGTTGGAGGGAATGAACCTCACCATGTCCCCAATCTCGCATAATGTGTGAACGACGGCACATTCCTGTGTTTCCAGGGTCTTCCGGATCGCAGGCTTACGTTTGGCGCTTCCGTCAGATTTTAGACCGGGCGCTGCTCTACATCGCCGGGAACAGACCGGTGTGCGTACCTAATAAAAAATGGGAGAGTTTAGGTGTCTAATCAAACCGTTAAAGGCCGCTCGCGTGGTAAGTCTCGCCTCGTTTCCCGGTTTCTGCTGGGTTCAGCTGCCTGCGCATTAATGGCACCGGGCGTCAAAGCCGCGCAGGATCAAGGGCCGCCCCCCCAGCCTGTAGACGACGTCATCACGGTCACGGGCATCCGTGCGACGATCCAGGATTCGATCGAGACAAAGCGCAATGCCGATGAAATCGTCGAAGCGCTTTCCTCCGACGAGATTGGCGACCTGCCGGCGCTCTCGATCGGCGAAGCGATCGAGACGCTGACCAGTGCTGCCTCGCACCGCGAACAGGGCGGCGCGACGGAAATTTCCCTGCGTGGCCTCGGCCCATTCCTAAGTTCGACAGTCATGAATGGACGCGCCGCCAGTAATGGCAGTGGCGATCGTTCGGTGAACTTCAGTCAGTTCCCATCGGAATTGTTCAACAAGCTGGAAGTCTACAAGACACAGTCAGCCAGCATGATAGAAGGCGGCGTAGCCGGGCAGATTGCGCTCAGTACCGTGCGTCCGGTCGATTATGGCAAGCGTCTGTTGCAAGCCGAAGGGAAGATCAACGTTAACCCTGACAATTTGGATCTCGATCCTTCTCAACGCTTCCAGAAATACGGGTACCGCGGGACTGTCAGTTTCATTGACCAGTTCGCTGTCGGCGATGGCGAGGTTGGGATTTCGCTTGGCTTTTCACGCAACAGCTCGACCAATCCCGAGCAGGAAGCGAATGTCAGCAACACGTCCAACTTCTGTTGGGACAACCCGGCCACTGGCGGGACCAATGGGACCGGCGTCTATGATGACCAGAACTGCGATTCCCCCTACGATCCATCACAGGATTTTGTCATCGCGCACAACGGCTATTCGTTCCGCCAGAACATCACCGACGACACGCGTGACTCATTCTTCGGCTCGGTCCAGCTCAAGCCGACGCCTGACTTCGATATCAACATGGATTTCCAGTATTCGAACCGGCTGTTCCGCGAAAAGCGCAACGACCTCAACTTCTCGGAAGGTCGGCGCATCGATGGCCTTGGCGATGCGAACCTCATCGCCGGCTATCCACTGATCGTGACCAAGTCCGGCGCGTTGCGGCAGTTCACCGGCGAGACGAGCATCGAGACGAACAGCGAGTACCTTCAGCGCGACGAGGAATATCTCGGTGGTGGACTGGCGGTAGCCCTGCAGGCGACGGATCGTTTGAAGATATCGACTGATTTCTCGTATTCGCAGACCCAGCGCGTCGAAGAAGGAGTGCAGGTTCGCCAGCGCATTCGCGACCGGATCGATCTCGACAATACCGGCTCGGTCTATCCGGGGTCGCGCGAAAGTGACAACTCGTATTCGGACGACCGCGTCGAGGTGGGCTACCTGATTCAGCAGAACGGATCGCAGGCGCTGAACTTCATCGTTCAGCAATTCGATCCAACCAATTACGGCTTCTTCGCCGACAACGCCCGGACCCGCTACGACCTCGAGCAGGACCGCTACAACAGCATTTTCTCGGGCCGCTTCGATGCCGAGTACGAATTCGGCGGTTTCCTGAGTTCGGTCGAAGCCGGGGTTCGCTTCCAGGAACTCAAGTACAAGGACGTGCCCGGGGCGGTCAGCGGATCGAGCCGCACCGAGGTAACGTATTCCAACGCCGCGCTGGCTGCCGCCAACCGGGCATGCCGCACCGCATTCCCCGAATCCGGGTTCCTTTCGTCGGTCTCGGGGGACAATCCCCTGATCACCAATGTCGACGCGGCCGGCAACGTGATCGGCACGTACAATACCTTCGCGACGTTCGACGCGCTGTGCCTGACGCGCGCGCTCGAGGCCGCAAGCCCGAGTGGGCAGATCACGTTCGACGAGGACGGACTTCCCAGCTTTCCCACCGGCAATTTCGACTCGATCCAGAACAACGACGTCAACGAAAAGACCTGGGCCGGGTACGTCCAGGCCAATTTCGACGGCGATCTGGGCACGCTGCCGGTGCGCGGCAACCTCGGCCTGCGGGTGATCAACACCAGGGTGAATTCGCTCGGCTTCCGCGGAACGCTGACTTCGTTCACGCGGACCGACGGCACGATCGCGGTGGTCGAGAACCAGAATTCGCTGACCACGGTTTCGGGGGGCGGCCGCTACACCGAGTACCTGCCCAGCTTCAACATCACCGCGAACCTGCAACCCGACTTGCTGGCGCGGTTCGCGGTCTTCCGCGCCCTGTCGCGGCCCGACCCTTCGTCGCTTGGCTATGGCCGCTCGTTCAACGCGCTGCTGGATGACACCGCGACCTCGATTGCCGAGGCGGTGGGTTCGGCCTCGGCGAGCGGCAATCCGTTCACCGATCCGCTGCTGTCGTGGAATTTCGATGCGGCGCTCGAATGGTACCCGAACCCGGACGCCATCTTCGCGGCGGGCGTGTACTACAAGCGCTTCAACGGCGGGTTCACCAACACTAGCCAGACCGAAACGTTCATCGTCGACGGGCAGCCGCTCGATACCCTGGTCACCACGACCAATACCGATGGGTCGACGAGTTCGATCTACGGCTTCGAGGTGTCGGCGGCCTATCGGCTCAGCTTCCTGCCGGCCCCGCTTGACGGGCTCGGGTTCAAGGTCGGCTACAACTACGCCGACTCCAATTTCGAGTTCGAGGACGAGGATCTCGGATCGTCGACGCTTGTCTCCGCGAACGGGACGGTGACCCAGCGCATCGGCGTCGTGCCCCCTGCAAGCATCTTCGGCCTGTCGAAGCACGTTCTGTCCGCGCAGGCCTATTACCAGATCGGCGCGTTCGATTTCCAGGGCGTCTACAAGTACCGCAGCCGCTACTTCCAGCAGTTCGTATCGACCCCCGGCCGGGTGCGCTATGTGGACGACACCGGCGTTTTCGAAGCGCGGATCTCGTACAAGCTCAACCGGAATGTGCGCTTCTCGCTCGAGGGCCTGAACCTGTTCAACGAGCCGCGTGTCGACTACCGGCCGACGGTGGACGATTTCTCGGCAATCTCGGTTTACGGTCCGCGGTACTACGCGGGCGTGCGGGTCAAGTTCTGAGAATATCGTGGAAGACGCATGCCAGCGGCCTACCGGGGGGAGGGTTGCTGGCATTCGTTGCAAATCCGGTCTAGGAAAATTGGTATAGCAAATCGTCACGCTATCGTGGGGTCCTATCAGTCATGAGCTCGAAACGTCTTTTCCAGTCGGTAGCCGAGCAGATCGCCAGCCTTATCGACGAGGGCGCGTTTCCCCCGGGCACGCGTCTTCCAGGCGAAAGGGAACTCGCCGAGCGGCTGGGCGTCAGCCGCGTCACCATTCGCGAGGCAGAGATTGCCCTGCAGGCCGTCGGGCGGCTCGAGATCAAGACGGGTTCCGGGGTCTACGTGAGCGAAGCCAGGCCGGCTCAGGACGGCGCTTTGCCAAAGGCGAGTGCGTTCGAAGTGACCGAGGCCCGCCTCCTCGTCGAGTCTGAGGCCGCGGCGCTTGCTGCGCACAATATCACCGAGGAAGGGGTCGCCCGGCTCGCCGAGCTCATCGAGCAGATGCGCACCGGCGACCACGACGAAGCGAACGAAGCCGACGAGCTGTTTCACCGCACGATCGCCGAAGCGTCGAACAACGCCGCGCTCGTCCACACCATCAAGACGCTGTGGCGCATGCGCGAGGACCTCCCCGAGGTGAAGGCGACATACGAGGCGGTCTGCGTCGACGACGCGGAGTCCCGTACCGCCGAGCACCGGGCGGTGTTCGATGCGATCAAGGGCGGCGATGCAGCCGGCGCGAGGGCGGCGATGCGCGAACATTTCCACCGCCTGATCAACGCGATGCTCGATGCAACCGAGCGCATGGCGCTGGAGGAAGTGCATCAGCGGGCAAGCGAGAGCCGCGAGCGATTCCTCGTCGCCTCGCGCATGCACTGACAAAATTGGTATTACAAAAAACTGGCTTCTTGTATGCCAGATTGATTGACACCTCTGCGCGCAGAATGTAGTCCCCTCAGCATAAGAATTGTGAGAGGAACGGGATGTCGATGCGGGGAGTCCTGTGGCTGGTGCTTGTAAGTGCAACGGCAATGCCGCTGCACGCCGAAGACTTCCTCGTTCGCAACCAGGATGAATATGCCCGTGCGCTGAAGCAGGTTCGCGTCGGCGACGCGATCGTCCTGGCCAACGGCGAATGGCGCGACTTCGAACTCGTCGTCACCGGCAAGGGTACCTCGGACAAGCCGGTCGTGGTGCGGTCGCAGGAGGCCGGAAAGGTCTTCCTCACCGGCCAGTCGAGCCTGCGGATCGGCGGCGAGCACGTCCATGTTTCGGGCCTCGTCTTCAAGGACGGCTACAGCCCGCGCGGAGAGGTCATCGCGTTTCGCCGCAGCAAGGACGATGTCGCGCACAACAGCCGGGTAAGCGAGGTCGTGATCGACCACTTCAGCAAGCCCGACCGCTTCGACGACGACTACTGGGTAGGCCTCTTCGGTCGCAACAACCGGTTCGATCACAATCACCTTGTCGGCAAGACCAACCAGGGCGTCACGCTCGCGGTGCGGCTCGACAGCGAGGAAAGCCGCGAGAACGGCCACCGGATCGACCACAACTATTTCGGGCCGCGCCCCGTGCTGGGATCCAACGGCGGCGAAACGATCCGCATCGGCACCAGCCAGTATTCGATGTTTCGATCGGGTACGGTGATCGAGAACAACGTGTTCGACCGGACCGACGGCGAGGTCGAGATCATCTCGAGCAAGTCGAACGGCAACGTCTTTCGCGGCAACCTTTTCCTGCGCTCGCGCGGCACGCTCACCTTGCGTCACGGCGACGACGCGCTGGTCGAGCGCAACGTCTTCATGGGCCACGGCAAGGATTACACCGGCGGGATCCGCGTGATCAATCGCAACCAGACGGTGCGCGGCAACTACATGGAAGGGCTGCGCGGCACGGGCTTTGCCAGCGCCCTCACGGTCATGAACGGGGTCCCGAACTCACCGGTCAATCGCTACGTCCAGGTCGAGAACGCGGTGATCGAAGGCAACACGGTTGTCGACAGCACCCGCGTCACCCTGGCGGGCGGAGCAAGCGCGGAGAGGTCGGCGCCGCCAGTGAACTCGGTCATGCGCGGCAACCTGTTCGTCACGGACGGCGACGACCCGCTGTTCCGCATCGAGGACGACATCTCGGGCATCGCCATGCAGGCGAACGTGATTCTCGGCGCGCCGAACGCGAGCGAGGGCCTATCGCTTGATCGGAGGACCGCGAACATGGTCCGGGCGGCCAACGGGCTGCTCTACCCCGACGATCCGGCGCTGGACGGGGTCGGGGCGCCGCGCGACCTGCGGCCAATGCAGCTCTCGCAGGTCGGCGTGGCCTGGTACGCCAAGCCCGGCGACGGCGAGAAGTTCGGCGCTTCGGGCAAAGTGCACCAGGTCGCCCCAGGCGAAGACACGCTGGCGCTCGCGGTCGACGCGGCCGGCGATGGCGACGTGCTGATGCTGGCGCCGGGCAACTATGTCGTCCACCGGGCGATCGGGCTCGACAAGAGCCTGACGATCCGGAGCGCCAAGGCCGAGGGCCGCGCACCCGCGACGATCCGCTTCACCCGTCCATCGCTCATCGAACTGCGCGAAGGTGGGAACCTGCAGCTTGCCGACCTGACGATCGACGGCGAGCTTGCCCCGGATTCGGTCGGCAACGCGGTCATCCGGACGACGGCCTTTCCCCTGCAGAACAACATGCGGGTGGAATTCGACCGCGTCAACGTCCGCAACCTCACGGTCAACAAGTCGTTCAACGTGCTGGCGCTGGGCAAGGGGGCGCTCGCCGACCGGATCAGCATTCGCAAAAGCGCGTTCGCCGATATCAGCGGGGGGGTCGTCGCGGCCGATACCGAGACCGATGATTATGGCCGCTACAACGTGGAATATCTCGACATCGTCGACAGCCAGTTCGCGAACGTCGGCGGTCCGATCGCAAGCGTCTATCGCGGAGGGACCGACGAGAGCACCTTCGGTCCCTTCGTCACGATCACCGGAAACGCTATCGCCAATGCCGGGAAGACCGCGGGCGCGTCGGTCCACCTGCACGGGGTGCAGACCGTCGTCATCGCCCGCAACGCATTCGCCGCGTCGGCCCCGGTCCGGATCGCGCACACCGTCGGCACGCCATCGACACGGCTCGAAGGCAACACCTTTGCGGGCACGCCGGCACCCGAAGTGAAGGAGCTGAACCACGACGGGCCGCCCCGCGTACAGATTTCAGCCAACACATTCGATGGAAAGGCTGCCAAGTGATGCGCCGCCTGTCCTTCCACTTGGCCAGTGCGGCCGCGGTTGCTCTCGCGGTTTCCACGACCTTATCGGCAGCGGCGCCAAGCGCGCCGGCGGCAGCGAGCCTTTCCGCCCTGCCGCCGCTCTATGCCGCGGAGCTGGAAAGCGCGCGCGGCTTCGTCGACGGGATGATGCAGGCGGGCGTCGTCGCCCCTCTCCCCAAGGATCCGGGCGGCGGCTACACGCACGAGCAGCACAAACGCAATTACCGCGCCATCTACCTCGGCGGCCAGCTTTACCGCATCACCGGCGACAAGCGGTACGCGGACTACGTGCGCAATGTCCTGCTCGCCTACGCGGACCTTTATCCGTCGCTTGGCGACCATCCCGCGGCCAGCAACCAGTACACCGGGCGCCTGTTCTGGCAGGTGCTCAACGACGCGGTGTGGCTTGTCAACGCGGTGCAGGGCTACGGCGAAGTGCGCGATAGCCTGAACGCCGCGGACCGCGAGAAGATCGACGCGCAGGTGTTCCGGCGCGCGGCGCACTTCCTGTCGGTGGATTCTCAGGCGACCTTCGACCGCATCCACAACCACGCGACCTGGGCGACCGCGGGCGTCGGGATGACCGGCTACCTCCTTGGCGATCGCGACCTCGTCGACCGCGCGCTGCTCGGCTCGGACAAGAGCGGCACGAGCGGGTTCCTCCGCCAAACCGAAGAGCTGTTCTCTCCCGACGGGTACTACGCCGAAGGGCCCTATTATCAACGGTATGCCTTGTTGCCGTTCATGGTGTTCGCCGATGCGATCGCGCGCAACGATCCGGAGCGCCGGATATTCGAGCGCCGCGATGGAATCCTGCTGAAAGCGCTGCGGACCACGGTGCAGCTCACCTACGACGGCTATTTCTTCCCTTTCAACGATGCGATGAAGGACAAGAGCCTCAGGACCGAGGAACTCTACCATGGGGTCGCCATCGCCTATGGCCAGACCCGCGATCCGGCGCTGCTGTCGGTTGCGCGCGAACAGGGCCGCACCGCGCTCACGCCCGACGGTCTCCTGCTCGCCAGCGATCTTGCCGCGGGCAAGGCAGAGCCTTTTCCGTTTCGCTCGCTGCTGCTGCGCGACGGCCCGCAGGGCGATCTGGGCGCCGTCGCGGTATTGCGCCGCGGGGACGGCCCGCGGCACACCGCGCTCGTCGCTAAGAACTCCTCGCAAGGGATGGGCCACGGCCATTTCGACAAGCTGAGCTGGCAGCTCTACGACAACGGGCACGAGATCGTGCGCGACTATGGCGCCGCGCGGTTCCTCAACATCGAGGCCAAGCAGGGCGGTCGCTACCTTCCCGAGAACGAGAGCTGGGCCAAGCAGACCGTCGCGCATAACGCGCTCGTGGTCGACCAGCGCAGCCACTTCGGCGGCGACGTCGGGCTGGCGGACACGATCGCCCCGCAGCAGGTCTATTTCTCCGCCGCGCCGGGCCTTCAGGTTTCGAGCGGCCGGGTCACCGGTGCCTATCCGGGCGTCACGATGACCCGCACGCTGGTGATGGCCGACATTCCCGGGCTGGAAGAGCCGACCGTGATCGATCTCGTCTCGGCCGACGGCGCGGCGGCGCATACCTATGACCTGCCGCTGCACTATCAGGGGCACTTGATGGAGATCGGCTCCCCGGTCGCCAGCAACGCGGCGAGCCGGCCGGTGCTTGGCGCGGACGACGGCTACCAGCACATCTGGGTCGATGCGACGGCCACTCCGGCCGCTGGCGACGGTGCGCTGACCTGGCTGCTCGACGGACGCTTCTACACTTATCGCTTTGCCACCGATGGATCGGTTGAGGCGATCCTTGCCGAGAGCGGGGCGAACGATCCCGAATTCAACTTGCGGCGCGAGCCCATCGTCATCCTGCGGCAGAAAAAGGCTGGCGGCGCCTCGTTCGCCACGATGCTCGAAAGCCATGGTCGATACGATGGGGCGAGCGAGCAGACCGTCGCCAGCCGGAGCCGGGTGGCCTCGATGCGGCACGACCGCGCCGACGGGATGGATGTCGTTCGGCTGACGCTCAAGGACGGACGACGGGCGGCGATCGCCGTGTCGCACGAAAACGATCCCGCCAAGGGACACCGCGCCAAACTGGGCAAGGATACGATCGAGTGGACCGGCTTTGCCGCCGTGGTCGCGCTCGAACCGGAGGGGAAGTGATCATGGATCACATACTGGAAGCGCGCTCGCCGGCATTCTGCCGCGCCACGGAAAGCAAGATCGAACAGATTGAACCCGGAATTCGTCGGCAGATGCTCGGCTACGGGTCCGATCTCATGCTTTGCCGGGTCTGGTTCGATCAAGGTGCGATCGGCCAGCTCCATTCGCACCCGCATAGCCAAACGAGCTATATTGAAAGCGGCCGCTTCCGCGTTGTCATAGATGGCCAGCAACGCGATCTCGGGGCGGGCGACGGCTTCTTTATCGCTCCCCACCTTAAGCATGGCGCAACCTGCCTCGAGGCAGGGGTGATCCTCGACGCCTTCAGCCCGGCACGCGAAGATCTCCTTCGGGTGGAGGGCTGACCTATGCTGCGCAACCGGTTCCGCTGGACCATCGTCACGCTCGTCGCTGTTGCGACAGTCATCAATTACATCGATCGCGGCGCGCTCGGCCTGCTTTGGCCCGAAATTTCCGAAGAGCTCGGGATGAGCAAGCTCGACTACGCGATCATCCTCAACGTCTTCACGTTCGCCTATGCCTTCGGCCAGTCGCTGTTCGGCAAGATCTTCGACTGGATCGGCACGCGCCTCGGCTTCGTGCTGTCGATCGTGGTGTGGTCGACCGCGACGATGCTCCACGCCGTGGCGCAAGGCATTTTCAGCTTCTCGGTATTTCGCGCGCTTCTGGGCGTCTCCGAAGCCGGCAACTGGCCCGGCGCGACCAAAGCGAACGCCGAATGGTTTCCGATACGCGAACGCGCACTGGCGCAGGGCATCTTCAATTCCGGCGCGGCGATCGGCGGGATCGTCTCGGCCCCGGTTGTTGCCTGGCTGTTCGTGTTCCTCGATTCCTGGCAGGCGACCTTCATCACCATCGGTGCCCTGGGCTTCCTATGGCTGGTCCCCTGGTTGATCGTCTATAAGTCCGGGCCCGAAGCGCACCCGTGGCTGAGCGCCGAGGAGCGCGAGTACATCCTGATCGGTCAGCGCGACGTGGAGACCAACGAGGTTGCCTCATACGCGCCGTCGGCAAAGCAAATACTCACCCGCAAGGAAAGCTGGGGGGTAATTCTCGCATCGTTCTTCATCGACCCGATCTGGTGGCTCTTCGTCGGCTGGCTGCCGCTTTACCTGGCGGAGACATACGGCTTTGGGGTTGCCGAGATCGGGCTCTACGCCTGGGTGCCTTATGTCGGCGCGATGTTCGGCGCATGGTTCGGCGGCATCCTCGCCCAGAACCGCATCAAGGCCGGCTGGAGCGTCAACCGGACCCGCAAATCGGTAATCGCCCTTGGCGGGGTGATCATGCTGACGTCGCTGCTACTGACCATCCAGGCCGCGACGCCGCTCATGGCGGTGCTGCTGATGGCGGCGATCCTGTTCGGTTTCCAGACAGCGATCGGAAATATCCAGACGCTGCCGAGCGATTTCTACAGCGGCAATTCGGTCGCCACTCTCGCCGGTTTTGCAGGGACCGCTGCCAAGCTCGCCGTCGTCGGGCTCAACTTCTTGATTCCGGTGATCACGATGGACAGCTACGCGCCGGCATTCGCCGTCGGCGCCGCGCTGGCGATCCTGACAGTGCTTTCGGTGTTCGTGCTGTGTCCGAACATCAAGCCGCTCAATCCGAACGCGTCGCGACCTGGCGTCGCACCGCATACCTGAAAGGACGGGGACTTTAGATGACGGAACTCAAGGGCAAGGTAGCCATCGTGACCGGCGCCAGCCGCGACATCGGCCGTGCCGTGGCGATAGAGCTTGCACGGCACGGCGCGAAAGTGGCGGTCAATTACCGCAACGATGAAGCCACTGCCGACGGCGTCGTCGACGCCATCCGGCAGGCGGGCGGGGAAGCCGTGAAGGTGCGTGCCGACGTGACCCGGGCGGCCGACGCCGCGCGCCTTGTGAGCGAAACGCGCGAGGCCTTTGGGGAAAGCATCGACATCCTCGTCAACGTTGCCGGCGGCATGGTCGAACGGCGCCCGCTCGGCGCGATGGACGAGGATTTCTTCAATTACGTCATGCAGCTCAACGTCACCTCGACGTTCCTCGTCACGCAAGCCGCCGCGCCGCACATGCCCGCCGGTTCGGCGATCGTGAACTTTGCCTCGCAGGCCGGGCGCGACGGCGGGGGTCCCGGCGCCTGCGCCTATGCCACGTCGAAGGGCGCGGTAATGACCTTCACCCGCTCGATGGCAAAGGAGCTCGGCCCGCGCGGCATTCGAGTCAACGCGCTGTGCCCTGGCATGATCGCGACGACGTTCCACGACACCTTCACCAAGGACGAAGTGCGCGCGAACGTTGCGGCCGCGACCCCGCTGCGGCGGCAGGGCAATTCCGAGGAAGTGGCCACCACCGTCGCCTGGCTGGCGAGCGATGCCGCCGCGTTCGTCAACGGAGCCAACATCGACATCAACGGGGGCACGTTCTTCTCCTGATCGCAGGCGAAGGCGAAGCGGGATGAAGACCTTTATCTTCGGCGAAGCGATGCTCGAGTATCACAGCCACGGCGGCGCCGGGCTGCGATACGGCGGGGACACGCTCAACACGGCGATCCATATGGCCCGCCGGGGATGCGACGTAGCTTACGTCACGGCCGTGGGTACCGATCCGATCAGCGATGCGGTGGTAGCCTCGTGGGAGAACGAGGGGATCGACACCGCGCACGTGCATCGACACCCCGAGCGTTCGCCCGGCATCTACGCGATCCATCTCGACCAGGCGGGGGAGCGCAGCTTCCTTTATTGGCGCGATCGCAGCGCGGCACGCGAGATGTTCGACCTGCCGGGCATGCAGGCGACGCTTGAGGAAGCGCGCGATTGCGCGCTTGTCTACTACAGCCTGATCTCGCTTGCCGTAGTCGACGATCGGGGGCGCAGCGCGCTGCTGGGCCTGTCGCACGATCGCAAGGCGGCGGGCCGCGCAATCGCTTACGACAGCAACTACCGCCCCGTCCTGTGGCCCAGACCTTCCGAAGCACAGGTCGTGTCGGCTGCCGCTGTTTCGGCAGCCACACTAGGGTTGCCGACGAACGTCGACGAACGGCACCTTCTGGCATGCTCCGAAACCGAACGCGAACTGGCGACACGCTGGCGCTCGCTGGGCTGCGACGAAGTGATCGTGAAGGCGGGCGAGCAGGGCTGCCTCTACGCGGGAAGCGGAGAGGAAACCACGTTTCCCGCCCAGCGGGTCGACGTTGTCGATTCGAGCGGCGCGGGCGATGCATTCAACGCCGGATTCCTCCACGCGCGGATGACCGGCGCGGACCTGCCTGCAGCGGTCGGCGCGGGACAGGCGCTTGCCCGCGAGACACTCGGCCACCTCGGCGCCATCCGGATGCCGGGCAACCGTTCATAGTCCCGCTGCCAGAACTCAACGCGCATCCGATCTTCAATCCAAAAGAACGTGAGGACCTTCCCTTGAAAGCCCCATTGCTCCTCGCCGCTGCCGCTCTGCTTGCCGGAAGTCCCGTATCGGCTGCCTCTTCCTCTGGCGGGCTGCAGGCCCCGGGAAGCCGCTTCGACCTAAGCCACTGGAAGATCACTCTCCCCGAAGACGGCAACGAGGACGGCAAGATCGACGAGGTCGATGTCGGCAAGATCGGCAAGTACGTCCACCCCGACTTCTTCTTTCTCGATGCCGACGGGCGGATGGTGTTCGTCGCGCCGAACAAGGCGGCCACCACCGCGAACTCGTCGAACACCCGCAGCGAGCTGCGGCACATGCTGCGGGGCGCGAACACGCGGATCAAGACGGCCGATCCGGGCAACAATTTCGCGGTCGAGGCGCGCAAGGATTCGGACAAGTTCGGCGCGGTGGGCGGCAAGCTCGACGCGACGCTGCGGGTCGATCACGTCGCCCGCAATGCAGCCAACCCCGAGAGCGCCCCGGCCTACGCCGTAGTGATCGGGCAAATCCATGCGCTGTCGTACGATGATACGAAAAGCGGCTTCGGTTACGGCAACGAACCGCTCAAGATCTTCTACAAGAAACACCCGAGCCATGAGACCGGGTCGGTGTTCTGGACCTACGAGCGCAACCTTCCCAAGGACAATCCCGACCGCAAGGACATCGCCTATCCGGTATGGGGCAACCTGTGGACCAACCACGACGATCCCGGTGAGCGCGGAATCGCCCTGGGCGAGGACTTCAGCTACACGGTGAACGTCTACCGCAACACGATGTACCTTACCTTCGAGAGCGCCCGGCTCGGCACCGTCCGCCACCGCATAAGCCTGGTCGACAATGTCGGCGCCACGGGCGTCGCGGACCCTCTCGACAACAAGTACAGCTACGGCGGGGATTCGCTTTACTTCAAGGCCGGCGTCTACAACCAGTGTAGCACCAAGTCGTCGCAGGACTTCTGGGCGCCGGGGTGCGCCGGTACCGGCGACTGGCCAGTCGATCGGGCCAATGGCGACTATGCACAGGCCTCGTTCTCCCGGCTTGTCGTTGGACCGTCTTCACCGGAGTAAGCATGCGCGGTCGCCTCGCCTCAAGGTGTTAGCGAATTGCCAAACTTCAAGAGGAGCGTCTCCCATGCCGCCGGGCGTTGGTGTCCTGTCATTCTGATGGCAGCTTTCAGGCCGATAATCCGGCTTAACGAATGACGGGGATTAGGGCGCAAAGCTGACAGGCAGGAACTGGGCCGTTAGCTGCCATTCCAGTTTGCGGGTCCGGCGATGCCATTCCTGCCTTTCCGCAAACCACCCATTTGCGGACGTGCAGAACGCTTCTACCTATCCTAAATCTGCCGGGCTCCAAATCATCACCATAAAATGAACATCTATTGCCGACGAAGGTTATCGCTCTGGAATGTTCAGGCGGCATAGGAGCGTATTGTCTTGCACTAAGTCATCACTCCAGACGAGTTTGGCGGAACTGTCCCATTGTATTGCGTCATAACCGTCTTTCGGGCTCACGTCGCGGACGCTGTGTTCGACTGCTGCAGGCCAGCTACTGTCGTCGAAGTCAGGGGCTGTCCAATTCGACGGGATTTCTGTCTCGGCAAAACCGCACGGGCCTTGACCGGCAACCGGGTTTGTCTCGTTAACGCATGACCTGTCTATGGGAGCGCGATGAACTACGAGGCAACGCATTGTGTTATCTGTTGCTGCGATCACTGTCCCTGTCGTGGTGTCCCGAAACTGCGCGATCATCCCACCGTCGCCCATCTGTTGTCGGTTGGTGCCGATATATTCCAAGCCTGAATTGTTCTCTTTGAAATCCTTCACCATGAACGCGACGGTCATTGGCAATGGTATCGATAGAGTGGCTGTCTCGGAGTTGAAAGAGCGCTCGGTGGTGATGGGCACGCTATCTTCCAGAACCATTTCACCGTTCACATACATTACAAACCAATTGTCGACCCAAACTTCTGCAGTCACTCCCTGACTCTGACTAGCACCGGCAGTCTCGCCAGAATCTTGATCTTCAATCGCGGCACATCCTGTACTCAGGAGAAAAGCCATCGCGAGCAATTTACGCATCCAATTCACCTATCTTTCTCGTTTCCGGCATCAATGTACAATCGCCCATAAGTTCAATTCGTCAACGTGATGGAGAACGCCGCAATAATCCTGTCGTTAATGGCGTACTCCACTCACGAAGATCATCAGGCGTATCATCGGCAATATTCGCCGCTCTTGATTTCGCCGCCGTTAGTGACCGTGCGCGTTTCAAAGCGATAGCAACCAGGTGTGTCGGATGGGCTGTAGCGAATGTAATATGCTTGCCCCTGATATTCGTAATCCATGCTGCGATGTCCATGGGATCCTTGCGTAAAAGTCAGATTGTCGACCCCGCCGCGAGGCGGAAAGCCAGGTGCCATTGGTGACCCTTGTCCCGCTGGTTGCAGCGGCGAGACTCGCGGTAATTCGCGCAGGTCGGCAACCTCGCCCATCAAACACTGGACGATGTAGGGCGCCACTTCCGAAGTATGATAGCGGTACCCAAAGGTGGCATCGGGCTGTCCGTTGCATACGTCCAGTGCATCAGTCGGAATGGCTGTCCCATCGGGATTGTTATCGCCATAGATCGGATACCCATCATATGCCCAACCGATGATCGCATCGTCGCCAGCATTATTCATTTGCTCGATCATGCAACTGGGCTTCACATGATAGTGATAATCGTCGCCTCGCCCGGCATGCCCACCGCAGACATCGAGTTGCTCTGTTTGCAACGTATCGTGCTGGGTCTGGTGATGAAACAGATCTTCAGCCGTCATCTCGCCGCCACCTGTGTAGTCGAAAATCGGTACGCCATTCACGGCAACGCCTAAGGCGGCATCGCGTGTTTGGGGCGTACTTCCAAGCACAGGGGCCAGCGGGATAGGCGCGGCATAGCCATCCGCAGGAACGGGAACCTGCTCGTTGCTCCCTACGATACCCGTCATAAGATCGTGATCCGGATAAGTATTGGAAACGAGTATCGCCTGCTCGCTTTCGCAGCGCACTTCAACCTTGTCTGCGAAGCCCGCCTCTTCGACCGACGAAACAATCGCAGCGCACCGGCTTTGAGCAAGCTGTGGTCTGATCTCTTCTTGCATCGAGTCAAAAGTCTGCGAGCAAGCTGCAAGGGCCAACATCGGTAGAATAACCGCAGATGTACGAGCGCTAAATTTCAGATATTGGTTTATCATTACAACCTTCAAAAGGAACTATTGTCATCGAGGTTATTGTCGCGCGAGTCGGTTCAGGTATTGTACTTTTTTGTATCAGTCGCATTTCTTGCAAGCAGTTGTTTGGGGGTGTTCGCGTGATTAACTTGGCAGCATCCAAGGGCCGAGCATCGCGTTGCGTCAATGCAAAATCTGGCTTGGAATTCAAAATTTCGTCTATCAGATTGTCCGCTTTCCACCCTGTAGTCGGACATAGGTGGTTGTGATTTTTGGCGAATAGCTGCCGGTCCGCTTGGGGGCATTCTCTGGCGGAGCTCGAACGTCCGAAATTAGCCTTCTGCTGATAGCCATCTTTCCGCTACATTCGTTTTTGTTTGCCTTTCAGTTTGGATAAGTTGGGCGACGAACGTGGATCGGATATGGATGTTGGTTATATTTTGCTGAGAGTTTCAGTCGCGAAGAGAGCTCACTTTTAATCTGGCGAGCTCATGGTCGGAAATCGTCGAGAGCGCTTTCCAGACGTGCGACAATGCCGTCAGCTCAAGCAGTTCGGCGCTTTCACGGCTTTCGGCATTGATCGCATCGACCATGGCCGCACGGGATTTCCCGCTCCAAAACCCGAAACGCTCTGACCACCCTGAAGCTGTTTTGCTTGGCGCACCGTTTGAACCAACGCCAACTGCAGTTTCCGAAAAGGGTTCGATTTCGACTGACGCGTGGACGATAGTCATGTCCACATTGGACGACGCCGTTGCGGGTACAGCGCTACAACCGAACAGCAGTCCGGGGATGAAATATCTGCTCATGAGATGATCCTATTCCTGCAAGCGAAGCATTAAAAACTACAGCATCTCCAGGCCTGCCGTAGAACCGACAGACCCGAAGACTCTTCTTCAACGAAAGACCCCGCCAACCACCCGTGTGACTACATTGTTGCTAAGGCGCACCAGCAGCGCATCGTCGCCTGCGCGAACCCACGTATAGCCGCGAGGAGCCGCCGAAAGGCCTGAGTAGTTGCGATAATTGACCCGGCTATAATTCTGCGCACGGGAACGATCGAAGCGTTCTCCCTTGGCGAATTTGTGTGATTTGCTGCTTTGCTGGCGGCTATCGGACCGCTGTTCGTTCGAGCTGGAGCGTTCATTATTCTGTGTCCGCTCAACCCGGTTGTTGCGCTCTTTGCGATCCTGAGCGACTGCGGCGGTAGGAAACGCGAGCGCGAGTGCCAGAGCGATGGAGATGAATTTCTTCATGTGACTATCCTTTGTGTTTGGAAAAAAGTGCCGCCACACAGCTCGTATCAACAGGGGGAGGAGTTGAACCGTGCAGCGGCACCAAGCTGCAAACAAGCGATGGGAGGATTGCGCTTGCTGCAGTATTAGAACTTGAATTTTATTTCTTCTTGTCCGGTTCTCCAATCGATCGGAATGGATCGAAGCGCGAAGGGGAACGCGGTTCACTTCCGATGACTGATGATTTGGACTTGGACTATGGAAGGAATATGGAGGCAAACGAGAAAATCGAACTTTTCGTATTGTTGGACAGATTGTTCAGAACAGTTTGCGAAATTCGACCTCGAAAGTGCGTCCGGCGGGATCGAGGAATGCCGGAAGATAACGGATCGGGGTCACACCGTCGGCGTCCGTTACGCTCTGTCTTTCGTTAAATATGTTAACGACACCGAACGAGACCCGCGTTCCGTCCAGCCAGCTTTCACCGTCGAACAGCGTTTCCATGTCGGCGAACAGCCCCAGGTCGAACGTGCCGATACTGCCGAAGGTCAAATCGCTGCTATCCGAATCGGCGCTGCCGTTCACCCGCGTTCCCGACTGCCAGTCGTAGGAGAGCCGGCCACCCAGCCCCTGATAAAAGGCGAAAGTGCGAAAGCCGATCGTATGCCGCGGAACGCCGGTTGCCGTCAGCGCATCACCGGCCAGCTGGTCCAGCACGATGCCGTCGTCGGCGATCTGAACCTCGTTCGATAATTCGTAGCCATAATCGAGGCTCATGCGCCAGCGGCCCTGGCGATCGCGACCATTGCCGCCCGGAAGGGATGGCGGTCCATCCCGGCGTTCCGTCCGTTCGGGTTCCTGCCCAATCATGCCGCCCAGATTGAGGCTCGCTTTCAATCTGCGCGCGGACACTTCAGCGAAGGTGACCGAACGTTGATCGAGCGCGATCAGCGTGCCGTCTGCCGATCGTGTAACCCGTTCGCCGAACGCATCCTCAACCGCTGCGGTCAGAGATGGGAACGAAGAGGTTACATCGCTAGAATGATTGTCGAAATATTCCAGCCTGATCGACGCCTCGCGAATGTTGTCGGCAATCTGCGGCAGATCCCAGTTGATCGAATATTTCCAGTCGGACTGGGTTTCAGTCAACAACGCGGGGTTGCCCCCAGTGGTCAGGTCCACCAACACCGTGTCACCCGTTGCAAAATCGTAGATCAGATTGTTGGGACTGACGATCGTCGGATTGCTTAGATTGGCAAGGGTTGGCGCTACCTCGCGAAAGAGGTAGGATGATTGCAGCGTTAGCGTATCCGTTGGCTTCCAGGTCAGCCCGACATCCGCATCGAACACTGTGCCGAAATCCGAGAGATAGTTGCCGCCGCCGCCGATGTTCAAATCAACATCGCCGAGGAAAGCCAGAAATTCGTCGCGCCTGCTTGCGATCGGTATGCCCAAATTGACTCCCGTGGACAGATCGCCCCGCGTTAGTTGCGTCTCGACACCGGGATTGGTCGTGTCCGTGCTGTCGATCCGTTGCCAGTCGAACCCGCTATCGACCGTCAGCGTGACTTCGCCTCCTGGCAGCAAGAATGGTCGACCCGAGAGAGTTGTCAGGCCGGAAAATTCGGTCGTTGTGGATTGAGCAAAATCGAAACCCGCATCGGCGAGTGCCGGTAGTGGTCCGTCAATTGCGATGTCGCCCGCCAGAGCTGCGGTGATCGCTCCATCTGTATCGCCGTTGCGCGCGATCTGTGTATCGGTTTGCGCGCGGTTTGCGTCGATTGTTGCGGTGAAGCGCCAGTCGTCGAGTGGCAGGTCCAGTGTCGATCCCAGTGAGTAGGTGTCTGTTCGGGTTTCAGCGGTGATCGCGTCGGGAAAGGCGCGTAGGGCGCTCGATCCGTCTGCGGCAACCAGCGTAGCGGTGTTCAGGCCGTCCAGCGACAGGCTGTCCGATCGCTCGAACGCGCCGTTGACGCTGATCGAACCGCCCGTGCCCTGTTCGCCCAATCCGCGCGACCAGTTCGCAGTCGCTTCGATGTCGGCGGTATCTGGCAATAATGTGCGGAACTGCGCGGGTTCGGGATCGCCGGGCAGGACAGGATCAATGATGAAGAGTCCGCGTTCTGCTTCGGTCAAAGCAGTTGCGTCGTTCAGTTTCAGATTGAAATTGAGGCGATCGGCGCCATCGATCTTCAGATAGGTCAGTTCAACTTCGGACTGGCCGTAGCCGCCTGCGCCCGCCTGCGCATACTCAACTTCGACTTCGCGGCTTTCGAAATTGTCCTTCAGGATGAAATTCACGACGCGCTGGTCCGCGCCGTATCCGTAATTCAGCGCGACCTCTTCGGGCAGCACATCGACCCGCTGCACAGCCTCGGGGGGATAGGAGCGCAATTCGCGGAAGCTCGATATACGGCGGCCATTAACCAGAATTACTGGACGTTCGCCGCCGCGCCCGCGCCCGGTCGAGACCTGCGAGCCCAAAGCGGTCAACAACTCTTCAATCGACCCAGTGCCGACCGCTTTGATGTCGTATTCGTCGAAGCTGGCGATCGGCGGCTGGGAGGAAATGGCCTGATCGCGAAGGCGCTGGCCAGTGACAACGATTAAGTTGTCCTCGTCAACTTCGACGTCGGGTTCCGCCTGCGCCGTCGTTGCCGGTTCGCTGTCCTGCGCTAACGATGGCGCGTGGGTGAGTGACAGCGTCAGCGCGAACGCGCTGGTCATGGTCTGAAACTTGGTCATTGAATTGGTTCTTTTCTTGTTACCGATGGCTCCTCCCAAAGCTGTCGCGATGTATGGTGGGTGCAATTCTTGAAAGGGGACGCTTACCCATCTGGGCGCGGCGGGCGCCCACCGCCGGGCGGTCCGCGGCGAACCGTCTGCGAGGCGTCGCATGTCTGCGTCGCCGACGTCAGGACGCAACCGGTTTCTGCTTTGTGGCAACCCAGGATCGCATTCGATCCAGTTGCGCCGGCATGATAATGGTAGCCCAGTCCGTCGCTCGCATGACCGCGACACTGATCGAGACCTTCTGGTTCCTTCCCGTCCAAGTTCAGCCGCGCCAAAATGGGATAGCCATCGAGCGCAAGCCCCAGTTTGGGCGCGTGCGATGCGGTTGTCGGAACGGATTTCAGGCAATCCGTCACCGCGTGGATGTGGTATCCGACATTGGGATTCACATGCCCCCCGCAATCGTCAAATGGGGCCAAGGTATGCGCGTCCAGAATGGCGTCCAGCGGCGCTGAGGCGTCCAGCCTCACTCCGCTATAGGCGATCCCCACACCGTCATGCCCGACCCGCGGTTCGACGCTGGCGACCTGCACCGGCGATAGGGGGATGACATAGGTCTGAAACTGGTCGGCAGGCAGATAGTCGATCTGGCATTCGACGCAGTGATTCTGATAGGCCGGATCGTCATCAGGCCGTGCCGCTGCCTGGCAGGACGCTTCTGTGTCGGTGACGTTGATCTTGCCGGTTTCGGGGTCAAACAATTGCCAGCGATCATCGTCGTAAAAGCGCGACAGGTTCTGGATGAATTTGCCGTCCGCGTCATACACCTTCCCGTCGTCGAGCCAGATGCCGGAGAGTTCCGGACCATCGGCGATGTTGCGGGGACACCAAGGGCCTATTTTAAACGCTGCGGGTTCAGGTTTGAGAGTAATCGACAGACATTGCGCTTCAGTCCCGCCCGAAAGGGTGCAAGGAACGATACTCGGTTCGCCTACAATCGCATCCTTGTCGAATGGCTCGATAATTTGCGCAAGTGTTTGGGCATTCGCGACTGGATCGGATGTCTGTGCGGTGTCGTTTGCGGCAGGCGCGCAACCGGCGACATAAGTGCACGCAGAGATTGCGGCAAAGCCTAACCGCGAAAACCGGTTGTTATCGCCACGCGTCGATCTTTCTCTATTGCTCCGTTCGACTTCCATTGTTCCCTCCGCTGGTTGGCTTGGCATTGTTAGTTGAGACCGGACTGTGGAGAGAATGTGAGCGCCGGTTTTCGCCGCTCTCCACATTCCTCCCACATTCCAGTTGCAACAATTTCACATCGCGGACCGCCGCGTGCAAGTTATTCATGGAAAACAGGAACAAGCCGCGTGAAATCAACCGTTCTATATGGATCGATCGCAACGATCGCTCTTGCCACTATGGCGAGCGCGAACCTGTATGCGCAGCAGCAACCGGACCGCCCCCCCCAACGAGGCGGCACGCCGTCCGAAGCTATGTTCAAAGCCTGTGTCGCGAAAGCGCAGCAAGATAGCTGTAGTGTGATAGACACCGACGGGGCGTCCACCGAAGGAACCTGCATGGCACCGCAGGAGCGTCCGCTGGCCTGCGTTCCGAACAGTGCCCAAAGGCCGGTCGGCAGCGGTGGTGGCAGTGCTAACGCTGAAGGACGGGGCGCTAACGGACCGCCTGCTCAAGGAGGCAATGGGCCTCCGCCACCAGAATCGAATTTCGGAACAAATGTTTCTGGCAGAGAGGCTTATACCGCCGGCGTCCTGTGCGATCTGCAAATTGAAGCGATGAACGAGCAGATCGGCCTGCAAAGTCAGGCGGCGTGGTCATGCGATCGCGGCCAGCGCGTCCTGACGGCAAACGGCGTTCCCAACCATTCCGTCGGGGAGTTCCCGAACCCTTCCAACCCCAACGGCATTGCTGAACAGACTGTCTCGTTCACAGCGACAACGACGCCAGTTCTGCGTTCCGGCCCCGGAGGCCGCGCAAAAGAGCCGGTGATGGGCCTGAACGGAATCAAGTTCGATCCCGGAACCGGCGGTAGCTGCACAGACAACGTGCGCGATCCTGCAGAATGCGGCCTTGGCCCCGGTTCCGGTGGACAATGGAATATTGAGGCTCTTGGGCAGGATAGCTTCGATTTTGGCGAAGACCAGAACAATGCCCATGTCCAACCGGACGGAACGTATCATTATCATGGCGTGCCGGAAGGCATGCTCACCGAAGCACAAAAGGCCGGTAAAAGCATGGCGATGATCGGCTGGGCGGCAGACGGCTTTCCGGTTTACGCTCGTTATGGCTACGCCAACCCTAATATTCTGCTTGGCGAGCTTACGAAGATGCGACCGAGTTATCGTATGAAGCAGACCCCTGACCCCGACCGGCCATCGCCCGACATCATACCTATGGGTGCCTTCATGCAGGACTGGGAATATGTCGAGGGGCTAGGCGATCTCGACCAATGCAATGGCCGGTTCGGCGCTACGCCGGAATTTCCCGGCGGCATCTATCATTACTATGCCACCGATGCCTATCCTTACGTCCAGCGATGCGTGAAAGGATCCATTGAGGCTTACGCTCAGGTTCGACCCGAGCGCCAGCGCGGCGAAAGCAGCGGCCGCCCATCTCGTGGCAGAGGCAACGGTCGGCGAGGACCACCCCGCGGAGAACGCCAATGATCCGCCGATTGCTACTGGCGAGTGTCTTGGCAATTGCCGCTACCTCGGCGGAGGCTCACTTGATGCAGGAAGGAAACGCGACGATGAAGATTGCGGAAAATTCCGCATTTCTTGTCGTATCAGTTCCGGCCAGCGCACTTACCGAAGTGGATGATGATGGCGATGGTGCCATCTCGCCGCTCGAACTAGAGAAGCACAAGGACGCAGTCGAGCAGCAATTCCGCGACGGCTTTTCGATTTCCGATGGGGCGAACAGTCAAACCCGTTCTTTGATCTGGATTTCAGCCCCGCATACGGACCATCAGTCCAGCAACCCCAAGGGGATGGATTACTTGGTCGTGATGAACAGAGTGGATTTCGCGATACCGCCAAAGAAACCGAAGGTGACGTTTCGCCTGTTCGGAGAAGGTCCGCAGCATGATCATCTGACATTGAAAGCCAGCCATGGCGAATTGACCGAAACAGCAGTGCTTACTTCCAGCCTTTTGGACCATACGTTCTTTACGGCTGAGTAGGCGTCCGTCCCATTGATCGGTGAGAAGGTGGGCTAACTCGCCATGCGAGTGATCAGTCAGGGACGAAGCGATAGCCCGATCCATAGACCGAACTGATGCCACCGCGATCGCATTCGACCGTCGCCATTTTCTTACGAATGTTCTTCATGTGGCTGTCGATTGCGCGGTCACCGCTTTCCATCGCCTGGTCGCCAAGCTGATCCAGCAATTGCGCCCGTGAATAGACCCGGCCCGGATGGCCCATCAAGGCGGAGAGCAGCAGAAACTGCGATCGTGATAGATCCAGCCATTCGCCATGCCAGGCGATGCGCTGCCCCTCTCGGTCGATCAGCACGGTTTGCCCTTCCGGGTTCTTTGTCATGCGCCCTTCGGAACGGCGGATCATGGCATTGACCCGGGCGACCACCTCACGAGGACTGAAAGGTTTGGTGATGTAATCGTCCGCGCCAATGTCGAGCGCCTTCAGCTTGTCGACTTCCTCTACCTTCGCCGTAAGCATCAGGATGGGTGCAGGATAGAATTCGCGCAGTTGGCGGCACAGATCGACGCCGTTTCCTGCAGGCAGCATGATGTCGAGCACGATGGCCGCCGGGGGATCGCTGCGGGCCTCATCGATAACCGAACGGGCGTCCGGAAAGATACGGGGGAAATGTCCCTTGCTCGTCAGATAGTCCGCCACGATTTGTGCGATCTTGTGGTCGTCTTCGACAACAAAAATGGTGCGCTGTTCGGTCATGCTGCTCTCGCGTCTCTGGGAAGAGTAATGGTGATGCACAGCCCACCCAGCTGCGACGGTGAAGCATTGATCGTTCCGCCATGGGTCAGGACGATCGCCTTGGCCACCGACAGGCCGAGTCCGCTACCGCCGGAATTACGGTCGCGCGCTTCCTCTTGCCTGTGCAGTGGTTCGAAAAGATCAGCCAAGTATGCGCTTGGAACTCCCGGAGGCGTATCCTCGATCATGATCGTGCAAACCTCGCCTTCTGCCATAAGATTAAGGCGAATCGTGCCAGGCGGATCGGTGTAACGGATCGTGTTGGTGATAACATTACCGAGCAATTGATCGATACGCTGCTGATCCCAAAAGACGTGGACCGCCTCATCCGTTGTTTCGGCGATTTCCAACTTCAAGCCAGAAGCGGCAATCGCAGGTCCGAACCGAACGGATAAATCACGCAGGATATCAGCTGCATCAATCTGGCCGAAGTTGGTCGGCGCAGATCCCAGATCAGACATTGCAAGAAAGTGCAGATCGTCGATCAACCGGTTCAGGCGCTCGGCCTCGTCCGATAACGAATGGACGGCATCCATACTTAATGGACGAACCCCGTCCTCCATAGCCGCCAACTCGCCAGTTAAAACAGTCAGAGGGGTGCGAAGTTCATGGCTGATTTCCGCCAGCCAGCGGCGACGGGCGCTTTCCAGCTGTTCCAGATTTTCAGCCATTTCATCAACGTTCGATCCCAAGGCGGCGATTTCGTCGTTGCCAGACGTTCGAACGCGTGCGGAAAGGTCGCCACAAGCAATCGCTTCGGTTGCATATTGAACGCTCGTAATCCTGCGAACCCCGGCGCTGGCGATCAACCATGCAAAAACTGCTGATCCTACAAGCAACAGGCTGATTACGATAAGAGCGCCCATAAATTGGCTGCGCAGGAACCGCTCATCGACCGCTCGCGGAACGGCAGCGCGGGGGAGCAACCGCGCGGTTCCAATATTTTCGCCATCGAAACGGATAGGGCGTTCCAGGCTGTTCGCCTCCAAAGAAGCAGGGCCAGGTCGCGGTCCGAACACTAGACGATCCTGATCATCATAGACCCGCAGCCTGAGGCCAAAGGCGCCCGGAGGCGGACCGCGCCGACCCGTGTCGGGACGGTCGGGCACGGGCCCATCACCTGCGCCGTCCATTTGGGACGACGGAAAATTCGGGTTCAGGCCGCGAAGGCGGCCCGCGCGTGCCATTTGCTGAATGGATGATCGCAGGAATTCGTCGGAGTCCGCAGCGACAACAATAGCATCGCGTTCGGCAAGGAACACTTCGAAGTCCGCAACGAAACTGTCCATCGTTTCGACGTCGCGCGCATCAAGATAATCGCCAAAACCGCGATCGAGGTTCCAGGCCAACACTCCTGCCACAGACAAGGCTGACACCATCGCGGTGAGTGAGAGTAACAGGAACAATTTGTGAAAAATGCGCATGGCTTGGTTTAGATGCCCCGATCCTGATCGCCAACAACCACACGATTGTGAGCGAAATATGGAACCGGTTGCTTCCCGGTTACGGCCGTTCGCTCATCTTGCGCGTCAAACTCTGCTGCAATCAAAATACATCCACATTTGCGCATCAGGTGACGCTCCTGATCGGACGCGACGAGAGCAGGTAATCTTCAATGACAATTAAACGGATCGTAACGTTCATGCGTGCGCGGAACTGGACCGCGGTTTGTGCGGAATTGCTGATAGTGATTGCGGGCGTTTTGATCGGGTTCGAATTGCAGGATTGGCGCAACGACCTGAGCGACCAATCAGCTTACGTCGAATATCTTCACAGGATCGACGCCAATCTTGCCCTTTCGATGGAAATGAACCGTAATTTCAAAGCAGAAGCTTCGCGTAACGGCGAGCGCGCGCAGGATGCCGTGGCAATGCTGGAAGAGTGCTATGTTCCGAGCGGAAGTGAGGACGACTTTGCTTCGGCACTCTTTTTGCTTGGCAAAGCAAGCATGCCGATGCTGCGCAGTGATACGATCGACGAGATGCGGGCTGTTGGAAAGGGCGACCTGTTCGATGACGATTTGAAAACGGCAATCGGGAAGCTTGAACAGGATCAATTACGATCGGACGCACTGGAAAGGCAGATTGATCTGAGAATGGCGTCGCAACTCGATCTCGTTAATCGGCAGGTCCGCTTTAATCTGTCGAAAGACGCACATCCGAACGCACCTATCAAATCGGACGCCGCGACTTACGATTTTCCCGCCCTCTGTGGTGACACTGCATTTATCAACGCAGTTTCGGCACTGGCCGAACTCGATTATCGCGTTGCGACTGCCAATGCAAAGCGGCTGAAAAATCAGGCGACCGTGCGGGCCATGGTGCGAGCGCACATCAGAAATTTCACTAATCAGAATTGATTGCGGAATGGACGAGACATATCAGACACTTTCGAGTTACGAATGGACAGCTATGTTTGATATTGAAATTTAAGCTGTTATTCCGCTTTCCCCCCCCAATCTTCGACATTCAGGGGCCGCTCGGAATGCCCTGAAGGCGGACATCACTAGGGTCTCACGGCTATGACCGCTTTCAGGAGCCGCTGGCGATTGGGCTAACGACCGACATTAGGGCGCTTAGCTGACCGGCAAAAACTGAGCCGGATTCGGACAGACCGTTTTCGAGCGGCGGAGCATCAGAAGCTGCTGTTCCGCTAACGACCCCATTGAAGACGTTCGCATGGCATGGCACCTAGATTCTCATGATTGCGCTGCGCCTCGCTCTGGTCGTCCTATGGGTCATCCTCGCCGGCTACACGGCCCTTGTTGTCTTGAGCTATGGCTTGGGGTTGCTGCCCATTTTCTTCGGAGATATTGCCGCGATTACATGGCCGGGACAGTTCAACCTCGATTTCCTGTGCTTCCTCGTTCTATCCGCGCTGTGGACAGCATGGCGTAATGCGTTCTCCCGCGTCGGATTCTTTCTTGCCATTGCGGCTTTCTTCGGTGGGGCGGGGTTCCTTTTACCCTACCTCTTATTTCTGACATTCCGCGAGAGCCGCAACCCAGTTCGGGTTCTTGTGGGCAACCGAAATAATCGACGATAGCGTTGGCGTCTGCTTTCCACCCCAAAGGCGGAAATTCCGGGGCCGCTCGAGCCTTCCTGAAAGCGGACTCCGCCGAAGTCTGACGGCTTTGACCGCTTTCAGGAGCCATCGACCGATGGGCTAATGACCGGGGTTGGGGCGCGAAGCCGCCGTTGCGCGCAGCGCAACTTACGGCGAGGCGACTAAGAACAGATTATGCCCGCCCGCCGCGGCGATCTCCAGGGCGCGCTTGGCGGTCTCCTGCCCCTTGACGCGCCTGAGGTCGGGGCCGGGCGGGGCGGCTTCGATGGCGCCCGGCTGCGGTTCGGGAAGGCGTTGGGTCCCCTTCAGATGGTTGAGCAGGCTGGCGAGATCGGGCGCGGCCACCACCGGAACCTCGCTCGCCCATTTCGCTTCCGAGCCCTGCGCGTGCGGACAGATCAGCCCGCAGTCCTGCTCGCTCGCATGGATCGCCGCGAGCAGCACGCCGGGCGAGGGGACGATGCGCGCATCGAGCGCGAGTTCGCCGACCGCGACATACTCGATCAGCTGCTCGGCGTCGGTGACGCCCATGGCCGCGAGCAGGGCCAGCGCGATCGGTAGGTCGTAATGCGACCCCTCTTTAGGCAGATCGGCGGGCGACAGGTTCACCGTGATCCGCTTGGGTGGAAGGGCCAGCCCCATGGCTGACAGGGCCGCCTGCACCCGCTCGCGGCTCTCGCCCACCGCCTTGTCGGGCAGGCCCACGACCATGAAGCGCGGTAGGCCCGGTGCGACCTGGCATTGCACCTCCACGGCGCGCGCCTCCAGGCCGAGATAGGCCACCGTGCGAACCAGTGCGACCAAACCAACCCCCCTGAAGTGTCCCCGCCGTTAACCGTTCTTTGCGGGGAGAAGCGCCGCCTGTCGAGTGCGAAGGAGGCGGAAAAGCGCGGATCGCGTAAACGGAAATGAAAGGCCTGTTAGGGAAAGCCGTTGTGAGCTCTGCAAGTTCGCGCGGCGATACCCGGTCGCATGACCCGACTCGCCCCCTTTGCGTTCGCCGCTCTCACAACTGTCGCCGCATCGATGGTCGGCGCCGCGCCCGCTGCGGCGCAGTCGCTCGGCGTGATCCATCTCCCCAGCCAGCCGCTGGTCCTGGAAACGCAGCATCCGAAACTGCCCTACACCATGCCGAGCGTGGTCATTCCCGGGCAGACGTTGGTCTACGCCGTGGCCCCGACGAATCTGCCGGAATGGAGCCCTTCGCATTCGGGCCAGGCCTCCGCCGGGCGAGCGCAGACGCAACGCTTCGTCGAATCACATCGGGTTCGTCCCGCTTACGGAGCGGTCGAATATGGGCCGTTCCGGGTCATAGACGGCCAGACCGTCGCTCTCTTAGGCGAGACCGATTCGCGCACCCCGGCCCATTTCGCGCGTCTCCTGCGCGACCATCCCGGCCTGGCGCGGCTCGAAATGGTGGAATGCCCCGGCACGCTGGACGATCGGGCCAATCTCGAACTCGGCCGCATGATCCGCCGCGCTAGGCTCTCGACGGTGGTGCCGGCCAACGGCTCGGTGCGATCCGGCGCGGTCGAGTTGTTCCTGGCGGGCGTGGAGCGCCGAATCGACAATGGTGCCGAATTCGCCGTCCATAGCTGGCGCGACGAATACGGGCGCGAAGCGAGCGATTTCTCGATGGAAGCGCCGCAGAACCGCACTTATCTCGACTATTACCGCGAGATGGGCATGGACGAGGGACAGGCGCGCGCCTTCTATGCCATGACCAATTCGGTCCCGCATCATCGCGCCCGCTGGATGCGCGCGGGCGAGATGCGCGAATGGGTGGGCTATCGCGCCCCTGTCGAACGGGCTATGTCCGAGCGGGCGCAGCCGGCCCAGCGGGCGCAGAACCCGCGGATCGCCTATCTCTCGCTCGAGGTGTCGTGATCCCAAATCCGCTTGACGGAGGCGCAGGGCTACTCTAAGCGCGCCTCCTGTCAGCGGTCGCCTGAACGGGCGGCCCTTTTTATTGGTGCGGCCTGTCTGCGCCTTCGATCTATATTCTTGAGGACGATCCGATGAAGCGGACTTTCCAGCCTTCGAACCTCGTACGCGCCCGTCGCCACGGTTTCTTCGCCCGCAAGGCGACCCCGGGTGGCCGCAAGGTCCTGCGCGCCCGCCGCAAGCGCGGTCGCAAGAACCTCTGCGCGTAATCTGAGTGCACCCGCTTCGGCGGGTGCGTTATCCCGCGCCTGACGGCGCTGCGGGCGGCCATTCGGCCTTGCGGGCTCCTTACGGAGCCCGTTTTCGTGCGCGAGACATTTTCGTGAACGAGATGGCCGGTCGCAAGCGCGACCGCGCGCCCGCAGGCGCCCGAAGCGAAGCGGAGGATCAGCGCCGGGGACTGACCCGCGGAGGCGGGTCAGCAAAACCAAAGACTCTCTGCCCCCTCCACGCTATCTTCACGGCATGACCGCTCCCCTCTCCACCATTCGCAAGCGTGCCGACTTTCTCGCCGCGAATCGCGGGTTGCGCGTGGCGCGACCCAGCTTCGTGCTGCTGGCGCACCCGAATGACGGTCAGGGCAAGCGCTTCGGGATCACGGTGACGAAAAAGGTCGGCAACGCGGTCATCCGCAACCGGATGAAGCGGCGCTTTCGCGAATTGCTGCGCGCGGCCTTGCCGGAACGCGGGCTCGCCGATCACGATCACATTCTCATCGGGCGCGATGGCGGGATCGAGCGCGATTTTGCCAAGATGGCCGCGGAACTGGACGAAGCCCTGACTCGCGCCGCGGCGGGCAAGGGCGACAGGCGGAGGCCGCCTCATCGCTCGCGGGGGCGCGGCAAAGCGAGCAAAGCCAGCAAAGCCAGGGGCGCACAATGAAATACCCCCTGATCTGGATCGCGAGGGCTTGGCAGTGGGGGCCGAGCCGCATTCTGCCGCCCACCTGCCGCTTTGCTCCCTCATGCAGCGAATATGCAGTGCAAGCACTCTACAAGCACGGTGCAATCAGGGGTGGATGGCTTGCGACGAAGCGTATAGTGCGCTGCCACCCATGGGGTGGCCATGGCCACGATCCGGTGCCCTGAGGGCGGGCACTTGTTTTGAACCATGCTGCCATATCTTGATCATACACCTGGCGGATCCCATTCTCTCCGGCAGGCAATCGACGAACGGGACCGACCTTGAACAATTCGCGCAACCTGATCCTCGCGGTGGTGCTTTCGGCATTGCTGCTGTTCGGCTGGGACGCTGCCATGGGCTGGCTGTATCCGCAACCGGTGGAGGTCCAGCAGGCCGAGAAGGTGGACACGCCCGCCGAAAACGCGGCGTTGGCGAACAACGGAACCAATGGCGGCACTGTCGGCACCGGGCCGGCGGCGCCCACGGTCGATCTCGCGACCGCGCTGCGGGGCGGGAACCGGGTGCGGATCGATGCGCCGCGCGTGCAGGGATCGATCAATCTCCAGGGCGCGCGGATCGACGATCTGGTGCTCAAGGATTACCGCGAATCGACCGAGCCGGGTGCGGATTACGTTCGCCTGTTTTCGCCCGAAGGGACCGAGACCCAGCAATGGGCCGAATTCGGCTTCCTCGCCAACGGGCAGCGCGCTGGGATGGGCGCCACCTGGCAGGCTGATGGCGATGTCCTTTCGCCCGACAGCCCGGTCGTGCTGACGCGCACCGGCGAGGATGGCCTGCGCTATCGCATCGCACTGTCGATCGACGATGAATACATGATCACCGCGCAGCAGACCGTCGGCAATGCGGGAGCGGGCGCGGCGGTGATCCAGCCCTTCTCCTACATCGCGCGGACCAGCGACACCGCGACGCAGGATATGTGGATCGCCCATTCGGGTCCGATCGGCGTGTTCGACGGATCGGCGGATTACGACAATGATTACGACGATGTCGCCGAAGCGGGCAGCGTTGCCGCGCCTGGCCGTGCGGCTTGGCTTGGGTTTACGGACATCTACTGGCTCTCGGCGCTGGTCCCGGTCCAGACCGCCGAATTCCGCGCCGATTTTCGCAGCCTCGGCAACGATCTCTTCCGCGCCGACCTGATTCATGACCCGGTGACGCTCGCCGGAGGCCAGCAGACCTCCAGCAGCACTCGCCTGTTCGCGGGCGCGAAGGAAAGCTCGGTTCTCGACGCCTATCAGGATGCGGGCATCGCGCAGTTCGGCCTCGCGATCGACTGGGGCTGGTTCCGCTGGTTCGAAAAGCCGCTTCTGTGGCTGCTGCGCTTCTTCAACGGATTGGTCGGCAATTTCGGCGTCGCGATCATTCTGCTGACGGTGGTGGTCCGCGGGCTGATGTTCCCGGTCGCGCAGAAGCAGTTTTCCTCCATGGCCGCGATGAAGGCCATCCAGCCCAAGATGAAGGCGGTGCAGGAAAAGTATAAGGACGACCGGACGAAGCAGCAGCAGGAAATCCAGAAGCTGTTCAAGGACGAAGGCGTCAATCCGCTAGCCGGGTGCCTGCCCCTGATCCTCCAAATTCCGATCTTCTTCGCGCTCTACAAGGTGCTGATCCTCGCGATCGAGATGCGGCACGAAAAGTTCCTGTGGGTTCACGACCTTTCCGCGCCCGATCCGTGGAATCTCGCCAACGGATTGGCAGCTCTCGGCATCGAGGTGCCCGGATTCCTCATGATCGTGTTCGGCATCGGCGTGCTCGCCCTGTTGCTCGGCTTCACCATGTGGCTGACCTTCAAGATGAACCCCAGCGCGATGGACCCGGTCCAGCAGCAGATCTTCTCGATCATGCCGTGGATCCTGATGTTCGTGATGGCGCCGTTCGCCGCCGGCCTGCTGCTTTACTGGAACACCAGCAACATCCTGACGCTGGCGCAGCAGAAATATCTCTATTCCAAGAACCCGCAGCTACGCGCCGCGGCGGAGAAGGAACGCGCGGAGAAGGCCGCTGCGGCGGCAGCGAAGGCGAACGGGTGAGTATCGAGGAAGCCGAACAGGCGGAGCTGATCCGGCGCGCGGGCAAGCTGTTCTCGGGCCGGGTGGATTTCCTCCTGTCCGCGCCCCAGCTCAAATTCCTGCCCGATCCCGACGTGCCGGAAATCGCGTTCTGCGGACGCTCCAATGTCGGCAAGAGCTCGCTGCTCAACGCGTTGACAGGCCGCCGCGCGATCGCGCGCACCTCGGTGACACCGGGGCGTACGCAGGAGTTGAACTTCTTCGAGGTCGGCGAGCCGACGCAGTTCCGCCTCGTCGACATGCCCGGCTACGGCTTCGCCAAGGCCCCGGTCGCGGTGGTCGAGAAATGGCGCAAGCTGGTCCGCACTTATCTACGCGGGCGGCAGGTGCTGGCGCGCAATCTGGTGCTGGTCGACAGCCGCCATGGGCTGAAGGATGTCGATCGCGAGATGATGACGATGCTCGACGAAGCGGCGGTCGGCTATCGGGTGGTCCTGACCAAGGCCGACAAGATCAAGGCGAGCGATCTCGCCAAAGTGGTCGCCGCGACCGAAGCCGAAGCGAAAAAACACGTCGCCGCTTATCCGCATGTCCAGGTGACGAGCAGCGAAAAGGGCATGGGGATCGACGAATTAAGGGCAGCGGTGCTGAGCGACGCGGGGGTTTAGAGCGCGAGGCCTACCGCCGGTTCACGTATTCTGCGGTATTTTCGCGCGCTTCCAGTCCGCAACGCTTTATTCCGTGTTAACCTTCGCATGTCACAGGAATGGGGCCCATAAAAGGTTCACCCATCGAAGAGGCACGTGAATGAGCACGAAGGAAGTCTGGGCCCGAGCACTTTCTCATGTCGGGAATGGCGTCGTGATCTTGGACGAAGCCGAGATCATCCAGTTGATCGGCCCTAAGGCTCTTACCCTGTTCGGTTGCGATGCGCATTCGATCGGTGAAGGGAGCAACCTCGGAGAGTTTCTCGCCTGTATCGGTCGGAAAGTGGGCTGGTCTGAAGAGCGGATCGCCAATGTCCACGACAATCACCGGAAGTGGAAGTCGACGGGCGAGGACATGGAAATCTTCCATCATTTCGACGACGGGATGATCATCAGGATTTCCTATTTCCCTTCCCGCGACAACGGTGCCGTCCTGACTTACGATGACGTCACGATCGAGCGGCGGCTTGCCAGAATGGTGGAAGCGCGCGAGGCCGAGGCGGACCTTTTTCACGAACAGGTCCAATCCACGATTTCATCCGTGGCCGATGCATCGAAGGATACGCGCAGCCAGCATGGCCAAGGGCTGTCCGCGGCGCGCAAAGCGTCGGCCTATATCACCGAGCTCGCGACGGCTTCCGAGCGATCTGCGCACTCCTTGAACGCGGCATCGGCGATCACGGGCGAGATCGGCACGCTGTTCGAGCAACTGGTCTTCGATCTGGATGGCGTGGCGTCGGAAACCCGCATCGCCGTCGAGAGCGCCCGGGCAGGCAAGACCATTGCGGACACATGCGTCGCGCGGGTCGACAGCGCCAACGATGTCCTCGGTATCATTCGCTCGCTTGCCGACAAAAGCCGCCTTCTTTCGCTCAATGCCAGGATCGAGGCTGCCTTGGCCGGAAAGGCCGGTACCGGCTTCGCCGTGGTGGCGCAGGAGGTCAAATCGCTCGCTCAGCAGATTGACGATGCTGCGGCCAAGACGGAATCCGATCTGGTCGAGATGAGGGAAATGGTCGGCCATGCCTTGGCCGCCAATAATACGATCGAAGCGGCGATCGTCAGTATCAACGATCTTTCCCAGGCCTTGCGGACCAAAACAGCCGACCAAAAGACGAAAATGCGATCCGTGGCGCATACGATCGATGAAACGGCGGCAACGGCATCCTCCATGCGGGACATGAGCCGGAGAGCGGATCGTGATGTCGGCAAACTCGTCGCCACGCTGGACGGGACCGAGGAACGGTTTCGCAGCGTCGACCAGACGGTTTCGGTGCTCGTCAACGGTGCCGCGCGCTTCAGGGAAGCCCATCTGGCGAGAAGCGAAGCCGCTTAGGCGCGCGGAGACCCAGCTGCTCGACCGGCTTGCGGGCAGAATGTCGAGAATTTTGCGCTATTTCGCAAAGATCATCGCATCGTCGGCAAACGCCTTGAATTCCAGCGCGTTGCCGCTGGGGTCGCGGAAGAACATCGTGGCCTGCTCGCCCGGCTGACCCTTGAAGCGGATTGTCGGTTCCATCGCGAAGTCCGTGCCCGCTGCGACGAGCCGGTCCGCCAGTTTCTGCCAGTCCTCCATCTCCAGCAGAACGCCGAAATGCGGGACGGGCACGTCGTGGCCGTCGACGGAATTGCTGGCACGGTCTCCGGCCTCGCCGCCCATATGCGCGACCAATTGGTGGCCGAAGAAATCGAAATCGACCCACTCGTCCGAACTGCGTCCTTCAGAACAGCCGAGCAGATCGCCGTAAAAGGCGCGCGCTTCCGCAAGGTCGCGGACGGGGAAGGCGAGGTGGAAGGGGCGCAGGGTCATGGCGGCTTTATATCGCGCCCGGGCGACCGCGAATAGGGCCGGTATCCGCCTCGACAGCATTGGACTGAGCCTCTACCGCGCATCCAACCAAGCGGGGCATCCCATGAAACTCATCATCGGCAACAAGAACTATTCCAGCTGGTCGCTGCGCGCCTGGCTTGCGGTCAAGCAATCGGGCCTCTCCTTCGAAGAGATCACCGTGCCGATGTTCGGCGAACAGTGGGAAAACGCCAAGCAGCAGCAGGACGGGTTCCAGGCCTCGTCGGGCAAGGTGCCGATCCTGTGGGACGGGGAGACGGTGATCTGGGACAGCCTCGCCATCCTCGAATATTGCGCCGACAAGGTCGGGCGAGACCGCTTCTGGCCGAAGGACGATACCGCGCGCGGCATGGCTCGCGCGATGGTGGCGGAAATGCATTCGAGCTACGGCGCGCTGCGCAGCGAATGCCCGATGAATATCAGGAAGCGCTTCGACGGCGTTAATCTCACCGATGCCTGCAAGCACGACATCGTGCGCATCCTCGGCCTGTGGGCGGAGGCGCGGGCGCGCTTCGGCGATGGGGGGCCGTTCCTGTTCGGCACGTTCGGCGCGGCGGACGTGTTCTACGCGCCGGTGGTCAGCCGCTTCATCAGCTACGGTATCGGCGTGCCCGGTTTCGCCGCGACCTATATGGAAGCGGTGTGGGAGCATGACTGGATGCAGAGCTGGATCGCGGCCTCCGACAACGAGGAATGGGTGATCGAGCAATACGAAACCGCGCCCGGAGAAGCGTGATGCGGATATTTTCGATACTGCTCGCCGCTCTGGCGCTGGCATTGCCGCAGGCGGCGTCGGCCTGGGGGTTCTACGCCCACACCATCACTGCCGACATTGCCGAAGCGAATGTGAAGCCGGAAACGCGTCGCGCCATCGAGCGGTTGATGCGGGCCGAGGACCAGATCGGCACGCCCGATTGCCCGCTGGCGAGCATCCAGGACGCGTCGGTATGGCCTGATTGCCTGCGCGGCGAAGGCTGGCGCTGGGCTTATACCTTCGCCTGGCATTACCAGACCGAACCGATCACCGAGGAATACAGCGACCGCAAGAACTGTTCGGGCGGGTCCTGCGTCAGCGCGCAGGTCACGCGCAACCAGCGCGTGCTCGCCGACGAGAGCCTGCCCGCGAATGTCCGGCTGGAAGCGCTCGCCTTCCTCGTCCATTTCGCAGGCGACATCCACATGCCGCTCCATTCGGGCGATCTCGACGATCGCGGGGGGAACGACCGGGTGGTCGATTACGGGATCGTGCCGGAATTGAACCTGCACTGGATCTGGGACGGGCCCCTGGCCGAGCGTGCGATCAGCGGCAATCCGCCGGTGGTGCGCCGCTACACCGCTGCCGAGCGCGCCGAACTGGCGGGCGGCGGCCCGGCGGATTGGGGCCGCGAGAGCTGGCAGCTGTCGCGCGATTTCGTCTATCCCAACGCCTATGGCTGCGATCCGTGCACGGGCGATCTGGCGGAGCGCACCGTGCTCGACCAGCAGGCGATCGATCGCGCCATCCCGATCGCGCGGCGGCGCGTCTTGCAGGCGGGATTAAGGATCGCCGAATATCTCGACGCCGCCTTCGCGCCGGGCCCGCTGGTCGCGGACGAACGCTAAGCCGGACGTTCCGCGTCGTAGCGGGTGCCGTCCTTGCGGGCGTATCCCTCGGCATCGAAGGCGAGATCGATGTCGGAATATTCGCCGAAATCCTCGGTCCGGTCGCCTGCGCTGATCGCTACGAACACGCAGTCGCTGTCGGAGCGGTTGTGAAGCCGGTGGCCGTCCCGGATCCCGGCGGGCCAGACGAGGATGTCGCCGGGATGGACGGCGGTCTCGCCCGCATCCTCGATCAGCACCGCTTTGCCTTTCATTATCACGACCAGTTCGTCCTGCCCGCCATGCCAGTGGCGCTGTGAGGAAAACGCGCCCGGTTTCAGCACCACATGGCTCGCGCCGAGCTTCGTCAATCCCGCGACCGGTGCGAGACGGCGATACCAGCGGTCCTGGACGTCCGCATCGTATGGCGCCGGGTAGCCCGTGAGATTGGTCTGCGGGATCGCATCGAGATCAAGCTTGGGCATGGGCGCACACTCCTGCTAGCGCGCTCAGAATGACCGATGTTCTCGATTTCGCCAAGCGCCTGATCGCCGTGCCCAGTGTCACCCCCGCCATCGGCGCCGTGTTCGATGCTATGGAGGAGATGCTCGCGCCTCTGGGCTTCACGGTAACGCGTTTCACGCGCGGCGAGGGCGAGGCGGGAACCCCTGAGGCGCCGGTCGAAAATCTCTTCGCTGTGCGCCGCGGCCCGCCGGGATCGAAGCACTTCGCCTTCGCCGGCCATCTCGACGTGGTCCCCCCGGGCGAGGGCTGGGCGAGCGGGGCGTTCGAGCCGGAAATCCGAGGCGATCTCCTCTACGGGCGCGGCGCGGTCGACATGAAGGGCGCCATCGCCTGCATGGCGGCGGCGGTGGCGGATGTGCCGGAGGATGCGGGTACGGTCAGCTTCATCATTACGGGCGACGAGGAAGGCCCCGCTCTGCACGGAACGCGCGCGCTGATCGACTTGATGCGCGAGCACGGCGAAAAGCCCGATCTCTGCCTCGTCGGCGAGCCCACCAGCGTCAATCGCCTGGGTGACATGATGAAGATCGGTCGCCGGGGCTCGGTCAACATCTGGCTGGAGGTCGAGGGGACGCAAGGCCACGTCGCCTATCCCCACCTCGCCGACAATCCGATTCCCAAGCTCGTCGCCATGTTGGCCGAATTGGACGCGCTGATCCTTGACGAAGGCACCGACTGGTTCCAGCCCTCCAATCTCGAGATCACCGATCTGGAGGTCGGGAACACCGCCCACAACGTCATCCCCGCCGTGGCCAAGGCGCGGATTTCGATCCGCTTCAACGACACGCATTCGGGCACCTCGCTTTCCGAAAAGGTCGTCGCCATCGCGAAGAAGCATGGCGGCACCGCGCTGCCCATCGTCTCAGGCGAGCCGTTCCTCACCCCGCCGGGCGAGTTTTCCGCCATCATCGCCAACGCAGTGGAGGCGGAAACCGGCGTCGATCCGGAGCCTTCCACCACCGGGGGCACGTCCGACGCGCGCTTTCTGCGCGCCGTCTGTCCGGTAATCGAATTCGGGCTGGTCAATGCGACCATGCACAAGCGCGACGAGGCCGTGGCGGTCGAGGATCTGCGCGTCTTGGCCCGGATATACGCCCGCATCGTCAAGGCGGCGCTCGCCTGATCCTCTCGGTTCCGGGGAGGATACGTACGAGCACGCTTCCCTTCCCTCCTCGCTTTGCGTAGCTTCGCGCGAAATTTGGGTAGGGAAGCCAAAACATGAAAACCTGGTTCGCCATTCCGCTGTGGCAGCGCGTCATCGCGGCGCTCGTTCTCGGCGTGATTGTCGGCTTCGTCTGGGGGCCGGGCGCAGAGAGCATCAAGATCATCGGCGATATCTTCATCGCCTTCATCAAGATGCTGGTCGTCCCTCTGATCTTCTTCAGCCTCGTGGCGGGCGTCGCCAGTATCGGGGATTTGCGGAAGCTCGGCAGCGTCGGCTGGCGTGCGCTGCTGCTGTTCGTCGTAACCGGGCAGCTGGCGGTGTGGCTCGGCCTTGCCATCGGCAGCTTCTTCACCCCCGGATCGCGCATCGACGGCAGCACGATGACGCTCGATCAGGGCGCGCTCGAAAACGCGCAGGCGCGGCAGGAACAGGCGGTCACCTTCCGCGACATGATCCTCGAGGTCGTGCCCGACAGCCCGGTTCAGGTGATGGCGGACGTTAACGTGCTGCCGCTGATCGTTTTCTCGCTCTTGATCGGCATCGGCATTCTGATGGCGAAGGAAGAGGGCAAGCCCGTGCTCGCCATCTTCGAAAGCGGATCGGTGGTGATGCAGAAGGTCACCATGATCGTGATGGAACTGACTCCGTTCGGCGTATTCGCGCTGATGGCGTGGGTGGCGGGCACGCTGGGGCTTCAGGCGCTGCAGGCGCTCGGTATCCTCGTCGCGCTCAATTATTTCGGCTGTCTGCTGATCATCGGGTTGATCTATGCCGGGATGATCAAATTCCTCGCCAAACTGCCGGTGATCGATTTCTTTCGCGGGATCACCGATGCGATGGCGGTCAGCTATTCAACCGCGAGCTCCAACGCGACGCTGCCGGTCACGCTGCGCTGTGCGGAGCGCAATCTCGGCGTGTCCAAATCGGTCGCCGCCTTCGTGATATCGCTGGGAGCGACGATCAACATGAACGGCACGGCCATGTATCTCGGCCTCGCCACGATCTTCGGGGCGCAGGCCTTCGGCGTGCCGCTCAGCTGGAACGATTATTTCCTCATTTCCATCCTCGGCACTCTGGGCGCGATCGGCGCTGCGGGCATTCCGGGTGCGGGCCTGATCATGATGGTGCTGGTGTTCGGCGCGGTCGGCGTGCCGCTCGAAACCATCGCGCTGGTCGCGGGGATCGACCGCATCATGGACATGATGCGCACCACGACGAATGTTTCGGGCGATGCGGCGGTGGCCGTGACGGTGGCAAGCATGACCGGCGAGCTGGACCGCGCAGAGATGATCTCGGCGGATGATGTCTGAGAGTTAGGAGCCGGTCGAATCCGTCTCGCGATCGACGTATTCGACCGGCACGAATTCGCCCAAGCCGCACACGGCGCCTTGCGACGCTCCGCCACCGATCGGGTCGATTACGCGAATGGTCTGGTTCGCGCATAATTGTCCGGCCAGCGGTTCGTAGGCGATCGAGCGCAGCGATTCCAGACGCGGGCAGGGCGAGGGAAGCGTGTTGCGATAGGTCGTCGCGCCCAGGCGGAAATCGATCGTGCGGTCGTCCTGCACCGTCTGGCGGGATATAAGCGAGGTGTTGATGCAGCGCTGTGCCTCGCCCACCGCAGCGGCGGGACGAGCGTCGCTCACGAAGTCGCGACCGCTGTCGAGAGGGGCGCACGCGACTGCCAGCGTCAGCGGCATGGCGATCAGAGTGGGGCGGAGCATCGGTCGTCTCCTCGAAAGCGCAGGGACTATGCCTTTCGAACCGGTGCCTTGCGCTGCGGTTCCGGTGTCTTCTTCCGGTAGCTGCACAGATCCACCACCCGGCAGCGCCAGCATTCGGGCGTGCGCGCCTTGCAGACATAGCGGCCGTGCAGGATCAGCCAGTGATGGGCGTGGAGGCGGAAGGGCTGGGGGACGCGCTTTTCCAGCTTGGCTTCGACCTGATCGGGCGTCTTCCCCTTGGCGAGGCCGGTGCGGTTGCCGACGCGAAAAATATGGGTGTCGACCGCGAAAGTCTCCTGCCCGAACCAGCAATTGAGCACGACGTTTGCAGTCTTGCGCCCCACGCCGGGCAGGCGGACGAGATCCTCGCGTGTGTCGGGCACCGTGCCCCCATATTCGTCGACCAGCAGCTGCGAGAGCGCGATCACGTTCTTCGCCTTGGAATTGAACAGGCCGATCGTCTTGATTTGCTGTTTCAACCCCTCCTCGCCGAGGTCTAGCATCTTTTGCGGCGTGTCGACTTTGGCGAAAAGCGCGCGCGTCGCCTTGTTCACCCCGATATCGGTCGCCTGCGCCGAGAGCGCCACGGCTACGACGAGCTGATAGGCGTTGCCGTATTCGAGCTCGGTTTCGGGCGCCGGATTGTCCTCGGCGAGCCGGCGGAAGAATTCGAAGATCTGATCCCTGGTCATGCGCGTCAGAGGCCGAGGACGTCGTCCATCCGGTAGCGCCCCGGCTCGCGTCCGATCAGCCATTGCGCCGCACGCACCGCGCCCCTTGCGAAGATCGAGCGGTTCTCGGCGCTGTGCGAAAAGGTCAGCCGCTCCTCCTCGCCCGCCAGGATCACGCTGTGTTCGCCCGCCACCGTGCCGCCGCGCAGGCTGGCGAAGCCGATTGCGCCTTCGGCCCGTGCCCCCGTCTGGCCGTCGCGGCCCCGCTCCGTGTTTTCCGCAAACGCAATGCCGCGCCCTTCGGCGGCGGCCTCGCCGAGAAGAATCGCGGTGCCGCTGGGCGCATCGACCTTGCGGCGATGATGCATTTCGAGGATCTCGATATCCCAGTCCGGCCCCAGACGCTGCGCCGCCTCGCGCACGAGATGGGCAAGCAAGGTCACACCCAGCGAGGTATTGCCCGTCTGAAGGACAGGCACCGCGCGCGCGGCGTTGTCGATCGCCAGATGGTGGCGCGCTTCCAGCCCGGTCGTGCCGATCACCAGTGGAATGCCAGCCCCGATCGCGGCGTGGAGATTGGCTTCGAGTGCCCGCGGTGCCGAGAAATCGACCAGCACGTCCGACCGGTCGGCAAGGCCCGCCGCATCGCCACCGCGATCGATCCCGCTCGACAATTCGTGGTCCGACTGCTCCACGACGGAGATCAGAGCCGCGCCCATCGCTCCTTCGCTGCCGATGATGCCGATGCGCGCCATTGCCACTCCCCGTTAGCCTGTGCTTCAACGCCCGCATGGCCGACCGATCCGACATACGCAATATCGTCATTCTCACCGGCGCGGGCGTCAGCGCGGAAAGCGGCATCGACACCTTCCGCGCCGAGGGCGGCTTGTGGGAGCAGCACAGGGTCGAGGATGTCGCCACGCCCGAAGCGTTCGCGCGCGATCCCGAGCTGGTCCTGCGCTTCTACGACATGCGCCGCGAAGCCATCCAGACGAAGCAGCCGAACCCCGCGCACGAGGCGCTGGCGAGGCTGGATCGTGAATGGGAGGGCGAGCTGCTGATCGTGACGCAAAATGTCGACGATCTGCACGAACGCGCCGGGGCGAGGCGCGTGCTGCACATGCACGGCACGCATTTGAACGCCTGGTGCACCGCCTGCGACGCGCGCAGCCCGTGGCGCGGCACGCTGATCGACCGGCCCGCCTGCCCCGAATGCGGCGAAAAGGCGCTGCGCCCCGATGTCGTCTGGTTCGGAGAGATGCCTTACGAGATGGACCGCATCTTTTCCGCGTTGCGCGAGGCGGATCTGTTCGTCTCGATCGGCACGTCGGGCGCGGTCTATCCCGCCGCCGGTTTCGTGCGCAACGCGCGCGATCTGGGCGCCCGTACGCTCGAACTCAATCTCGAAGCCAGCCAGGGCTCACACTTGTTCGACGAATCCCGCCACGGCCCGGCGAGCGTGCTGGTGCCCGAATGGGTGGACGAGATGCTGGGCTGACGATTGCGCCGAGGCATGCGGCTCAATGCGAGAGGCGCCAGTTGCGTCGCAGCCACCATCCCAGGCCCGCGAAAAACAGCGCGAGGCCGACAATGGCGACGAGGTAATGCGGCACCCGCTCCAGCCGCGCACCCAATCCCGCCAGCGTGGCGGCGAGGCTGTATCCGACCATGCTGACGAGGCTCGCCCATAGTAGCGCCGCCAGCGCGTTCAGCGCAGCAAAGCGCCGCCAGCCGATCCCGGTTGTCCCGATCGCGATCGGACTGACCGTGCGCAGTCCCCAGAGGAAGCGGAAGACAAGGATGAAGCCGGTCGGATGGTGCGCGATCGATCGAAGCGCGCGGGCGAAGGCGGGCTTGGCGGTCCAGCGGGTGAGACGCGGGTGATGGCGATAATGGCGCCCGACCAGGAAGAAGACCTGATCGGCGAGGAACGATCCTATCGCTGCGGCGGCGATCACAAGGGGAAGTGCGAGCAGGCCGCGATGCGCGAATAATCCTCCCGTGGCGACCGCGGTCTCGCCCTCGACTGCGGCACCCACGAACACCGCGAAAATTCCGAAGCGCGCGATCAGCGCCTCGATGGTCATCCCTGCGATCCGCACCCCCGGCAGGCCGGGTCCTTCCCGATGCGGAAACTGCGCATTGCGGGGGCCATTCCGTCCAAGAGATGCACCGTCCCCCATTGCGCGCCGCCGTAATCGGTCACGCCGTCGAGCAGGGCGCGCACCGCCTGCATCGCCGCGAAGCTGGCGGTCCAGCCCGCCATGGCGCCCAGCATCCCGTCTTCGGCGCAGGTGTCGCAATCGTCCGCGTCGAAAGCATCGCCCACGAAGCAGCGGTAGCAGGCCTGATCCTTCCGGTGCCCGGCGAAGACGCCAACCTGTCCCTGAAAACGGCCGACTGCCGCAGCGAGCAGTGGCACACCCGCCCGCACGCAGGCATCCGACACGGCGAGGCGTGTGGCAAAGGTGTCGGTCCCGTCGAGGACGAGGTCCGCGTCTCTCACCAAAGCCTCGGCATTGGCGGCATCGATCCGGCGGTCGCTGATCGTCACGTCGAGGTCCGGGTCGAAACCGGTGATCCAGCGCTTGCCGATCACCGCCTTGCCGTGGCCGATATCGCGCGTCGTGTAGAGCGTCTGGCGCTGGAGATTGGACAGTTCGACCCGATCGTCGTCCACCAAAGTCAGTTTCCCGATTCCCGCCGCCGCAAGATATTGGAGGGCGGGGCTGCCGATCCCGCCCAAGCCGATCAGGACCAGATGCTTGCGCGCCAGCGCGACCTGGCCTGCGCCGCCGATCTCCGGCAGGACGATATGGCGTGCGAACCGATCGAGGCGCGGTTCGGAGAGGGTCGGGGCAGGCGTCACGTCTCGCTGTCCTCGACAGCGCGCTCTTTCTTGAAGCCGTGCATTCCGTTCCACCATTGCAGCGCGATCACCGCGCCCTTGGACGGTTGGATCAGCGCCAGCAGCATCGCCACCGCCATGGCGAAGACGATCGCGGTGAGGGCGAGGATCGACAGGTCGAAATCGAGCACCAGCATGATCAGGATCGGCGCGAGCACGTGTCCGGTTATGAAGATGGCGACATAGGCTGGAAAGTCGTCCGATCGCTGCTCCCGCAGATCGAGCGCGCAGCACGGGCAATGGTCCTTCGGCTTCAGCCAGGCGCGGAACAGCTTTCCCTCGCCGCAGCGCGGGCACTTGCCGAGGAACCCGCGCAGCAGCGCTGCCGGGAAATTCTGCGGCAACTCATAAGGTGGAGGGGAAGGAACCATGCAAGGTCCCTAGAGGCTTGCAGCCCGGCTCGGAACCGTTTTTCGACCTTGGTGGGGCCCGTGAAAAACGCGCTCGGATCCGTTAGCTCTCCAGCTGCCGCAGCAGGCTGCGCACGTCGCCGTCCATATCGGCATCGCGCTGGCGCAGATCCTCGATGAGCCGCACCGCGTGAATCACGGTGGAATGATCGCGTCCGCCGAACTTGCGGCCGATTTCGGGATAGCTGCGCGGTGTGAGCACCTTCGAAAGATACATCGCCACTTGGCGTGGACGCACCACCGCGCGGGCGCGGCGCTTGCTCGACATTTCGCTGCGGTCGATGCGGTAGAACTGGCAGACGGTGCGCTGGATCTCGTCGATCGTGATCCGGCGGCGATTGGCCGAAAGGATGTCGGTCAGCTGCTCTTCAGCCAGCTGCAAGGACACTTCCTGGCCAGTCAGCTGGGCATAGGCGATCAGCTTGTTGAGGCCGCCAACCAGCTCGCGGACGTTGCGCGTGATGGTGCGGGCGAGGAAATCGATCACGTCGCCCGGCACTTCGAGCGGGGCGAACTTGGTTAGCTTGGATTCGAGGATCGACTTCCTGAGCTCGATATCGGCGGGCTGCATGTCCGCGACGAGCCCCATCGAAAGACGGCTGAGAAGGCGCGGTTCGACCCCGTCGAGCGCCTGAGGCGCGCGGTCGGCGGCGAAGACCAGGCGCTTGCCCTCGGCCAGAAGCGCGTCGATCGTGTAAAGCAGTTCCTCCTGCGCCGATGCCTTGCCGATAATGAACTGGATATCGTCGACGAGCAGCAGATCGAAGCTGCGCAGGCGCGCCTTGAACTCGATCATCTGGTTCTGCTTCAGCGCCTGGACGAATTCGACCATGAAGCGTTCGGCGCTGCAATAGAAGATGCGGCTGCGCGGATGGGCCTTCAGAAAGCTGTGGCCGATGGCGTGGAGAAGATGCGTCTTCCCCTGGCCGGTTCCCGCCTTGAGATAGAGCGGGCTGAATTGCGGCCGTTCGGGCGCGGCCATGCGCTGCGCCGCGTTGCAGGCAAGGACGTTCGCTTCGCCCGTGACGAATGCGGCGAAGGTCAGCATCGGGTCGAGCCCGACGCTGGAGGTGAAGCCGGTATCGCCGATCGTGTCGGCGGCGATCGCCATCATTCCGGTATCGGCACCGTCATTGGCGGCGCGGCGGCCATCGGTGTGGACGTGCAGATCGGCGACCTTGCGGCGGCCGGGGTGGACGCTGATCCGCACATTGCGCACTTCCGCGCAGGCGATCTTCCAGGCGAGCGACAGGCGGTCGGCAAAGCGGTCCTGCACCCATTTGGCGGCGAATTCGGTGGGCAGGAACAGGTCGAGCGTCCCCGTTTCGCGGTCGATGCCGCCGACCTGGATCGGCTTGATCCACTGACTGTGCAATTGATGACCGAGGTCCTTGCGCAGGCCCTGGCTGATATCGCCCCAGTCCGCCGCAAGATTGATAGCTTCGAGGTCTTCCATGAATTCGTCCCGACCCTTCTGCCGTTCCGGTCGGCGCTCCTGCGCGCCGCCATTTTTTCTACTCATCGTACCCCCGCACCCGTCCCGTCACCGGAAGCGTGGTCGCTCCCGATGGTAAAGCCGCCCAAAGGCGTTTCGATAAAGCTTCGCACCGCTGCGGAATCGCTGTCCCGCAGGCTCCCCCGCTCGATCAGATTGTGAAGCCGGGCGCTGTGCATTCGCTCGGCGTGGCCATGTTCTAAGTCGGTCTCGGAGCGAGTCGCAAGTGGGGACAAGGCAAAAAATCTGAAATAAAGCGCTTGACCGGCCAAGACCCGCAGAGCCCCGTTCAAGCCGATGATATCGTTCGATTTTGCCGCTTTTGGGGGCTGCGAATCATGACATTACCGAAGCTTGCCTGTGGGTTGTGTTACGGCGCGGTTACGCCCTCGCGATGCAGCGCGACAGGGGTGATCCGAACGTCAAAAGGCCGCCGCGATCGCCCGCGACGGCCTTTCCGAATATAGTGCCTTGCCGACCCAGTCGGGGCCGGCGCGCGTCCGGTCTTTAAAGAGCGGCGACGCGCTTCGACAGACGGCTCATCTTGCGCGAGGCGGTGTTCTTGTGCAGCACGCCGCGCGACACGCCGCGCGCCAGTTCGGGCTGCGCGGCCTTGAGCGCGTCGGTCGCGGCCTGCTTGTCGCCTTCGGCAACCGCGCTCTCGACCTTCTTGAGGTGCGTGCGGATGCGGCTCATGCGGGCGGTGTTCACTTCGGCCCGGCGCTCGTTGCGGCGGATGCGCTTCTTGGCTTGCGGCGTATTGGCCATGTCGGTCCTTGTCTGGCTCGTAGCTTTGGCGCCTGCCTGATGGAGCGGCGCGGTGGTTGATCGAATCTCGGATTAAGAGACGGCGCGTTACCGCCGGAAAGCGGCGCACATACGCAGGCGGGCGCGAATCGTCAAGGAAATTGCCCGTCGCGAAAATCAGCGCTGGCAGACCGGGCAGAACCAGGTGCTGCGACCGCCCTGGACGACGCGGCGGATCGTGCCGCCACAGCCCTCCCGATCGGCGCGGTGGCAGGCCTGCCCCTCGCGCCCATACACGTCGAAGCGAGTCGCGAAATAGCCGAGTTCCCCGTCGGGTTGCGCGAAATCGCGCAAGGTCGAGCCGCCATCGCGAATCGACTGTTCGAGCACGTCGCGGATCGCGGGGACGAGGCGTTCCAATTGAGGGCGGGTGACTTTCGATCCAGCCTTTCGCGGATCGATCCGCGCCCGCCACAAGGCCTCGCAGACATAGATATTGCCGAGCCCCGCGACGACGCGCTGATCAAGGAGGAGAAGCTTGATCGCGGGTTTGCGCCCTTTCGTCGCCTCGCGCAGATGGAAAGCGGTGAGCGCGTCGCCGAGCGGTTCGGGCCCGAGGGCGGCGAAGGGTTTCCAGCGATCGAGTTCGGGCGCGAACAGCAGGTCAACCGACCCGAAACGTCGCGGATCGTTCAGGGCGAAGCGGTGATGGGCGGTTTCCAGGACCAGATGGTCGTGCGTCTCGTCGCGTTCGGGGTCGATCCGCCAGCGCCCGCTCATGCCGAGGTGGAAGACCATCACGTGATCGCGATTCGTATGGATCAGCCCGTATTTAGCCCGCCGCGACAGGCCGGAGACCTGTGCGCCCGTCAGCGCCTGGACGAGACCGGGCGGGAAGGGGCGGCGCAGATCGGGCCGATTGACCGTGACGCGCGTGATCGTCGCGCCGTCGAGAAATCGCGCCAGCCCGCGCACCGTGGTTTCGACTTCGGGAAGTTCCGGCATCCGGGGCCTCTGACACCCCTTTGCCCTCCCGGCAATTCCCCCTAAGGCCTTGAACCATGAACGACGCTGAGCACGACACCGTCTCCTTCGGGTACGAAGACATCGCCGCAGACGAGAAGACCGCCCGCGTCGGCGCCGTCTTTTCCAATGTCGCGAGCAAATACGACATCATGAACGATGCAATGTCGGGCGGCATGCATCGCCTGTGGAAGGACCGCTTCGTCAATCGCGTGAAGCCGCAATATGGCGAGGCTGTGCTGGATATGGCGGGCGGCACGGGCGATATCGCCTTCCGCATGGCGACGCGCGGGGCGGAAGTGACCGTGGCGGACATCAATCAGGATATGCTCGACGTCGGGATCGAACGGGCGATGGAGCGCGGGATCACCGGCTTGTCCTGGTCGTGCCAGAATGCGGAGGAACTGACCTATCCCTCGCGCCAGTTCGACGCCTATACGATCGCCTTCGGCATCCGCAACGTGACCCGGATCGATCAGGCGCTGAAGGAAGCGCATCGCGTCCTCAGGTACGGGGGACGGTTCTTTTGCCTCGAATTCTCGACCGTCGAATGGCCGGGGTTCAAGGAGGCGTATGATTTCTACTCGCATAAGCTCGTGCCGCAGATCGGCAAGATGGTGGCGGGTGACGAGGACAGCTATCGCTATCTGATCGAATCGATCCGCCGTTTCCCCCCCATGCCCGAATTCGAGCGCATGATCCGCGATGCAGGCTTCGAAAACACCCGGGTCGAACCGATCATGGGCGGATTGGTCGCGATCCATTCCGGCTGGAAGGTTTGACGATTTGACCAGACCGGCCACGCATATCTGGCGGCTCCTGAAATGGGGCCGCACGCTCGCGCGGCATGGGGCGCTGCGCGGGATCGAGCGCGATCCGAACACGCCCGTGCAAGTCAAGCGGCTGGCGCGGCTGGCGCGCTTCGGCACCATCCAGCCCAGGGAACCCGATTACGCAGGCGCTTTCCAGGCGATCGGTCCCGCCGCGATCAAGCTCGGCCAGACGCTGGCGACCCGGCCCGATCTCGTCGGTGACGATGCGGCGCGCAACCTGTTGGGCTTGCAGGACAGCCTCCCGCCTGTGCCCTTCGCCGAGATCGAGGCGGCGATGGAGGCGGCCTACGGCCAGAAGCTCGAGACGCTGTTCGCCAGTATCGAGCCCGATCCGGTCGGCGCGGCCTCGATCGCGCAGGTTCATCGCGGGGAGACGACCGACGGGCGCACCGTCGCCATTAAAGTGCTGCGCCCCGGCATCCGCGAAAAGTTCGCGCGCGACATCCAGACCTATGAATGGGCCGCCGCGCATCTGGAAGCCATGGGCTCGCCCGAGGCGCGAAGGCTGCGGCCCGCGCTGACGATCGCGAATTTCAAGCGCTGGACCTTGCGCGAACTCGACCTGAGACGCGAAGCGGCGAGCGCGTCCGAACTCGCCGAAGCGATGCGTGGCACGGCGCGCTACATGATCCCACAGGTCGATTGGGATCGCACCAATGGCCGGGTGATGACGATCGAATGGATCGACGGGATCAAGATCTCGCGCACCGAGGATCTGATCGCCCAGGGCCACGATCTCGCCGATCTGGCGGAACGGCTGGTGCTCGCCTTTCTCAAACAGGCAATCAGCTACGGCTATTTCCACGCCGACATGCATCAGGGCAATCTGTTCGTGAAACCGGACGGGACGATCGCGGCGATCGATTTCGGGATCATGGGCCGGATCGACCGGCAGGCGCGGCAATGGCTGGCGGAAATCCTCTACGGGTTGACGACGGGCGATTATCGCCGCGTCGCCGAAATCCATTTCGAGGCGCAATACGTCCCCAGCCACCATTCGGTCGACGAATTCGCCACCGCGCTGCGGGCGGTTGGCGAACCGATGCGCGGCAAGCCGGTGAGCGAATTGAGCGTCGGCCAGATGCTCGACGGGCTGTTCGCGATCACCCGCGATTTCGACATGCAGACCCAACCGCATCTTCTGCTGCTTCAGAAAACGATGGTGATGGTCGAGGGGATTGCGACGCAGCTCAATCCCAGGATCAACATGTGGGATGTCAGCGCCCCCTTCGTGCGCGAATGGATCCGCGACGAATTGGGGCCGGAAGCCGCACTGGCGGACCGCATCCGCGAAGATACCGAGACGCTGCTGCGCGTGCCCGCGCTGATCCGGCGGCTGGAGGAAATGTATCCCCCGCGCGGCGGGGCGCCCGAGCCGCCGCCTTTGCCCGACATCGAACTGATCGGTGAGAGGCATTCTCGCGAGAGCGGCTGGCTCGGCTATCTCGTCGCGGCTCTGGGGGGAGGGGGTCTGGCATGGCTGGCAGCGGCGCAGGGCTGGATCGGCTAGGTCTCGCCCGGTTCGGCGCGCTCCCCGAGCGGCCGCTGCGCCTTTTGCCGCGCTGGCTGGGGATCGTCCTGCTGATCCTGACGGGTATCGCCTGCATCGGCAATGCAGTGAGCCTGCAAACGCTCGACAAGCGCCTCGAAACCCTGAATGCCGTGCGCAGCGAGGACGGCGCGCGGGTCGACATGGACCTCTACCGCACGATCAATGCGCGCGTGGCGGCGGGGGAGGATTACTACGAAGTCGCCACCGACGAGCATCGGCGCTCGAATTATCCGACCGCCCCCTTCGTAACGGTGCGCACACCGGTATTGGCCTGGACCACGGCGTTATGGGGAGCCGCAGATTGGCGGGCCATCGCGATCCTGTTGTGGGTCGCCAATATCCTAGCCTGGCATGCGGCGCTGGCGAAGCGCGGATCGCGGTTCGAGCGGATGGGCGCGGCAGGGCTGGTGGCGCTGTTCGGCGTGGTCGCTCTGATTCCCGAGATCGCGACCAGTCACGAAGCGCTTGCCGGACTGATGATTTCGCTCGCGCTGGCTCTGTCCGAACGATTTTTTCCGGCGGCGCTGGCTCTGGCCGTTTGCGCCAGCGCGCTGCGGCTGCTCGCCGTGCCGTTTCTGTTATTGTGGACCGCGCTGGCGATTTCGCAAAAACGATGGTCGCGCGCGATGGCGTTGGGGGCCGCTCTGGTGGTCCTCGCGATCGGAGTGGTCCTCCACGCGAATGCCGTGGCGGCGGCGCGTCTTCCGGGCGATCTCGTCTCGGACGGGTGGCAGGCTCTGATCGGCCCAGCCTTGCCTCTGTATGGGATCAACCTGCTGACGATCCTGCAGGAGCTTCCGGTCTGGATCGCAGGGCCGCTCGGCGTCTTGCCGCTGCTCGGCTGGGCGGCGCTGGGCGGGCGGATGGGAACGCTGGCGTTCGGCTGGTTCCTGGGCTTCGGCCTCTTCGTCGCCCTGTTTGCGCGGCTCGATAATTTCTACTGGATGGGCCTCGTCGTGCCCGCCTACGGCGTCGGCCTCGTCTTCGTGCCGCGCGCCATCGGAGATGCGCTCAGCCGGCGCGGAATTTCGAGCGCCGCCGGCGCCACGGCCACACCCTGATCGCCAGGCCGAGCACCACGACATGGCCGAGTTCGACCGCCATCGGCAACCACCAGCCTTCGTAAGATCCGACGACCAGCAAGTTTATCAGCCGCCCGGTAAAGGCGATGCCGAACAGGGCGAGGGGCACGGTCAGCACATCGCCCCGCCGCCGCCATGCGCCCACCGCCATGAAACCCGCCGCCACCAGGAAGAAGGCGGTGAAATCCGCCCGCATTGCGGACAGGCCTTCCGCCGCCGCGCCTGCCGAAAGGCCGAAATCCGCACCCGAGGCCGCCGGATTGACCAGGAAGCCGACGCCCAGCATCAGGTCGAGCAACGCCAGCAAGGCGATGATGGCGCTCAAGACGAAATGCATTCTTTTCTCTCCCGATCCTTCGTGTCCCGCGATAGGCCTCTGCCCCCATGCTCCGCAACCCCGCTGGCATTCGCGATCCGGGCGCGCTAGCAGGCGATGCGATGAGGTATCGGGCAAAGCGGCAGCGCGTGGCAGCGGTTCGACGGGCGCAGCATAGTTGCGCGCGGCGATGAGGGCCCCTCGCATCCTGCTGGTTATCGGCGGCGGCATCGCGGCCTATAAATCGTGCGAGCTGGTGCGCCTGATCCGCAAGGCGGGCGGCAGCGTGACCTGCGTGCTGACCGAGGGCGGAGCGCAATTCGTCACTCCCATGGCACTCGCCGCACTGAGCGAGAACAAGGTCTACACTTCGCTTTTCGATCTCAAGGACGAGGTCGAGATGGGCCACATCCAATTGTCGCGCGAGGCGGACCTTATCGTGGTGTGTCCCGCCACGGCCAATATGATGGCCAAGATGGCGGCGGGAATCGCCGACGATCTGGCGACCACGCTGATCCTCGCCACCGACAAGCCCGTCCTTGCCGTGCCCGCGATGAATGTAAGAATGTGGGAACATGCGGCGACGCAGCGCAATGCCGAATGGCTGCGGCAGGCGGGGGTCACGGTCGTCGACCCTGACGAAGGGCCGATGGCCTGCGGCGAATTCGGCCCGGGGCGCCTGCCGGAACCGCCTGCGATCATGCAGGCGATTGGCGCGCAGCTCGACTGGGAACTGGATTTGCCGGACCCCGCCACGCCCATACTCGCGTCACCCGGACGGCGCGGCGAATGGCTCGACGAGGACGAAGCGGAAGCCGATAGCGGTCCGGTCCCGGCGCGCGGCGGCGGTCTCGGCTCCCTTCTGTCCGCGATCATTCCGCGCAGCACGACGCGTCGCAGTCACGAGGAATTGGAAAGCGAACTCGATGCCTTGCCCGATCTGGACGAGGCGATCCCGGACGATTCGCTCGAATTCGCCGCAGCCGATCCGGCGCCCCGCGCAGGCCCGCTGCTGGCGGCGAAGGGCAAGGCCGCTGCCGCCCCGCCGACCGATCGCGAGGCGATCAATCACGAGGTTGGCGCGCAGCGGACTCCCCTGCCGGAGCCCGAGCCGGACCCACTCGACGGGCAGGCGGAGTTCGACACCGATCCCGATCACCGCCCGCTGTTCGGGCGGCACGTCCTCGTTACCGCCGGGCCGACGCACGAGGCGATCGATCCGGTGCGCTACATCGCCAATCGCAGTTCGGGCAAACAGGGCTTCGCCATCGCCGCCATGGCCGCAGCGGCGGGGGCGCGGGTCACTCTCGTGGCAGGGCCGGTGCATTTGCCGACCCCGCTCGGCGTCGACCGCGTCGATGTCGAAAGCGCGGACGAGATGGCGGATGCGGTGCGCGCGGCGCTGCCCGCCGATGCGGCCTTCATGGTGGCCGCGGTCGCGGACTGGAAGGCGCGGCTTCCTGCCGGACAGAAGATCAAGAAGCAGGGTTCCGCGCCGCCTCCGCTCGAACTGGCGGAAAATCCCGACATCCTCGCAGGCCTCGCCCGGTCGCAGCAGCGGCCGGACTTGCTGATCGGCTTCGCTGCGGAAACGCAGGACATTCTCGAAAATGCCAAGTCCAAGCGCGCGCGCAAGGGGGCGGACTGGATCGTCGCCAACGATGTCGCGGATACGGGTGAAGGCTCGGTCATGGGCGGGGACCGCAACCGGGTCCATATCCTGACCGAGACAGGGGTGGAGACGCTGGACGATATGCCCAAACAGGATGTCGCGCGCGAACTGGTGCGTCGCGCGGCTCAGGCGCTGGAGGAGGCGAATGGCTGACCGGATCGAGGTTGCGATCAAGCGCCTGCCCCATGGGGCAGGGCTGGCTCTGCCTGCCTACGCCACCACAGGCGCTGCGGGGATGGACGTGGTCGCGGCGGAGGACTGCACGGTTCCGCCGGGCGCGCGCCACGCGGTCGCCACCGGCTTCGCCCTCGCGATCCCGCAAGATTACGAAATTCAGGTGCGCCCGCGCTCGGGGCTGGCGCTCAAGCATGGGATCACCGTTCCGAACACCCCGGGGACGGTCGATTCCGATTATCGCGGCGAATTGAAGGTGATCCTGATCAATCACGGCAGCGAGGATTTCGCCGTCGCGCGCGGCGACCGGATCGCCCAGCTCGTCCTCGCGCCCGTCACGCAGGCGATCTGGAGTGAGGTCGAGGAGCTGGACGCAACCGATCGCGGAAGCGGTGGGTTCGGCTCCACCGGAGGGCACGCCAGACTGGCCTAGGCGGGCCGGATGGCAGCGCGGTGGAAGCAGAGCGCCGCCGCGCTCCATATCCCTGCAAAGACGATCAGGACGCCCCATTCGACCGCGTGGCCGGGCATGGCGCCGGTCGCATAGAGCCCCGCGCCGATCTGTCCCAGGGCGACGATAGCGAAAACGAAGCGCAGGATATTCGGGCGAAACCGCACCGCAAGCGTCACAATCGCGGCAGCGACGACCATCAGGCTGATCGCGATATTCACCGGTTCGCCCTCCGCGCCGATGAAGCCGACCGCGGCATTGGCCCACAGGGTGAGGAACCCCGCGACGGCCGCGATGCCGAGACCGAGCGTGTGGACGCCGCTGCGCCCGACCCGGACCGCGATTTCGATTCCGATTCCGAGCGAGAAGATCAGGACGCCGGCGAAGACGAAATCGAGCGGTGTCCAGTTCACTTCTCTCGTGAAGACCATCGCAATGGCGGGCAGCAGAAGGAGCGCGAGGGCCGCGCTCCACCCGGCGATGCGCCAGCCATTGAGGAAGCGGGGGCGCCGAGGTGCTGTGGTGGATGCTGAGATCGTGTCGGTCATGGCTTCATTCCTGTGGTTTCGATGGACCGCTCATGCCTCACCTCGCGCCTGAGCGGCATGAGCAATTCCTGAGCAATGGCCGAGCAATGCCCGAAACCCTTCCCGTTCCCGCCCCCATCGCATAGGCCGGGCCGCGAAGAGGGGAGCATGTCCGAGAAAAAGTCCATCCTGCGCTTTGCCGAATACACGCTCGATCGCGCCGACCGGCAGGTCTGCCGCGATGGCGCGCCGCTCGATCTCGGCAGCCGCTATTTCGACGCGCTGGTCCTGCTCGTCGAAGCGCGCGGGGGCCTCGTTTCCAAGGATCGCTTCATGGAGGAGGTCTGGCGCGGCATCCCGGTGACGGATGAAGCTCTGACCCAGTGTATCCGCACCCTTCGCCGGGCACTGGGCGACGATGCCGCCAATCCGCGTTTCATCCAAACCGTGCCCAAGCACGGCTATCGCTTCCTGTCGGACGTCGAATTTGTCGGCGAACCAGTTTCCGGTGGCGAGGAGAATGCCGAAATCCCACGCGCACCCGGTCCCGGCCGTCTTGCCGCCGCGAGCACGCTGGGCGGGGCCGCGACAGGCGTGGTCGGCGGCCTGTTCTACGGGATTGCGGCGGCATCGGGCGGAGCGTCGACCATGGTCGTCCTCGCGGCGCTGGTCGCGCTGCTGGGAACGCTGGCGGGGGCGGGCATCGGGCTCGGTATGGCGAGTGCGCTCGCCTGGCGCGGGCGGGCCGATGGGGTGCTGATCCCCGGAGCCATGCTCGGCGGCATGGCGGTGGGCGCGCTGGGCGGGACGTTGGGGAAGGACGGCGTCGGCCTTCTCACCTCGCAATCGATCGGGGCGGTGGCAGGGCTCGTCGAAGGACTGATCATGGGCGGCGCGATCGGCGCGGCGCTGTGGCTGGCGTGGAGACGGCGCAGCGGACTTGCAGCAGCCGCGATCCTGGCGCTTGCCATTGGCGGGTCTGGCGGTCTGCTGGTGGACCTTGTCGGAGGTCGCCTGCTCGGCGGATCGCTTCGCGCCTTGCAGCTGGGCCTCGGCGATACGCGCCTGCATCTCGAAACGCTGGGCGCGGTATTCGGTGAAAGCGGCTTCGGGCCGCGCACTCTGATGGCGGCCACCGTCACCGAAGGCGCGATCCTTGCCGCCACGACGGTCTGCGCAGTGATGCTGGCCTTCCGAGGAAGGCGAGGTCCGCGATAGATACGAAAAAGGCGGCACCTCGCGATGCCGCCTTTTCGTGCAGTGTCCGGCTGGTTAGCGGCGCGCCGCCTTGTCTTCCGGCGCGATCGAGATGCGTACCGTTTCGCCCGAATTGCCCGGGAAATCGGTGAACATCGCCTCGACCAAATTCGGCACCAGATATTGGAGCCGGTCCGACGTCGAGACCGCTTCGGCCTTGCCTTCGAACAGACGCTCGCCCGTCGCCGCGCGGTCGATCTTCAGGTCGATGCCGCTGGTATAGACGGTGTAGCTGCGGATGTCCGAGCCGCCGAACCACGGATCGTAGAACCCGTAACCCCAGGGCCGTCCGTAGAACCCGCGATAGGCGAGCCTCGAGCGATACGGACTGAAGCGATACCACGGATCGTAGAACGGATCGCGAAAGCCGGTGCTGCGGATCCGCTCACGCCCATTGTCGACCCCGTAATCGAAGCGCACCAGCAGGCTGGCGGCTTCAGGAGAGGCGGCCTGCGCGTAGCCCAGTCGCTGCATCTCTTCCTCGACCTCGTCGGCATAGAGCGCGAACTCGAGGCCGCCCGCCAGCGCGGGATCGTCGGCGACGACATAGAAGCTCTGCCCCGCAGGCGCGGGCAATTGAGTCTGGAAACGCGAGACGTCCGCCTTGAACGACGGCGTGGCACATGCCGCGAGGCTTGCGAGAAGTAGGGGTACGGAGGCCTTTCTGGCGATGCGCCCCCAACCTTGCGATGCGAAGGTCATAGATAGTCCTTTCGAAGTTCGATCGCGCTGCGCGGGCCCTTTCCCCTGCCAGTCACTACCTGTCACGGGTCGATCGGCGGCCAATCTGTCAGCGAATAAGCACGCCCTATCGCAACCGGGCTGAACCCGGTTTGAATGATAACGCCTTGTAGGAAAAGCGCGAAACCGCAATTTCGGTTCCCGTCAGCCGCGCACCAGACCGAATGCATTATACGTCGCATCGAGCGTCGCGACCGCCCGCTCGCGCGCCTGCGCCGCACCGCGCGCGAGAATGGCGTCGAGCGCCTCGCGATCGTCGAGCAACTGGGTGAACCGCGCCGAAATCGGCTTGAGCGTCTCGACCAGCGCTTCGCCCAGCAGCGGCTTGAAAGAGCCGAATCCCTGCCCGCCGTTTTCGGCGAGGACTTCATCCACGCTCGTATCGGTCAGCGCGGCGTAGATCGTCACGAGATTGAGCGCTTCGGCCCGGTCCTCCAGCCCCGCACGCTCGGACGGAAGCGGTTCGGGATCGGTCTTGGCCTTCTTCACCTTCTTCATCACCTCGTCCGCATCGTCGGCGAGGTTGATGCGGCTCATGTCGCTGGGATCGGATTTCGACATCTTCTTCGTGCCGTCGCGCAGGCTCATGATGCGCGCGGCATCGGGCGGCACGATCGGATCGGGCAGAGTGAAGACGGGCGCGTCTTCAGATGCGAAATCGTGATTGAACTTCTGCGCGATGTCGCGCGCCAGCTCGAGGTGCTGCTTCTGGTCCTCGCCTACCGGCACATGGGTCGCCTGATAGAGCAGCACGTCGGCGGCCTGGAGGACGGGATAGGCGAACAGGGCGACGCTCGCGCCCTCGCGGTTCTTGCCCGCCTTGTCCTTCCACTGCGTCATCCGGTTGAGCCAACCCATCCGCGCCGTGCCGTTCAAGAGCCATTGCAGCTCGGCATGCTGTGGCACCTGCGCCTGGTTGAACAGGATCGAGCGTTCGGGGTCGATCCCGCAGGCGACGAGGGCCGCTGCCATTTCCAGCGTGCCCTGCCGCAGTTGGGCCGGATCGTGCGGCATCGAAATGGCGTGCAGGTCGGCGAGAAAGAAAAGGGCCTCGCTCCCTTCCGGCAACTCATCCTGCATCCGCACCCAATTGCGGATCGCGCCGAGATAATTTCCGAGGTGGAGATTGCCGGTGGGCTGGATGCCGGAAACGACGCGCATGAAAAAGGCCTATTGCTCGGGTTCGGGAGATGTGGGTTGGGGGGCGCGGCGGCGCAGCGCCTTGAGGTCGCTTAGCCGGAAAGCGCCGGTGAGGAAACTCGCGGCGATATAGACCGCGCCGCCCGTCGCAACGAGGACGGCCAGGGTGACGCCGCGCTGAACCATGTCGCCCGCCATGAAGGGGCGGATCAGCGGCAAGGCGAGGGCCAGCGCCCCGCCCATGATCGCGGCGGCCAGGGCGAGCCGGGGGAGCCTGCGCAGCAGCCGCGCATCGGCCTTGAACTGGCCGCGCTTGCGCAGCGTCCAGAACAACAGCGCGGCGTTGATCGCGGCGGAGACGGCGGTGGCGATGGGCGGGCCGAGATAGCCGATCGTCGGGATCAGCGCGATATTGCCCGCAATGTTGACCGCGATCGCGACGAGCGCAAACCGCACCGGCGTGCGCGTATCGGACCGGGCGTAATAGCCCGGCGTCAACACTTTGATCAAAACATAGGCTGGCAGGCCGAGCGAGAAGGCGGCCAAGACCAGCGCAGTCGCCCGCGTATCCTCCGCACTGAAGGCGCCATACTGGAACAGGCCACGCACGATCGGTTCGGAAATCGACAGGAAGGCGGCGGTGGCGGGCAGGGTCAGAAACAGCGCCAGTTCGATGCCCCGGTTCTGCATCTCCAGTGCCTCGTCCGCCTGATCGTTGCTGAGAAGGCGCGACAGGGTCGGCAGCAGGATCGTGCCGAGCCCAATCCCGATCAGGCCCAGCGGCAGCTGGTTGAGCCGGTCGGCGTAATAGATATAGCTGATCGCGCCCGGCGCCAGCAGCGCGCCTGCCAGCGCCGTCGAGATGAGCAGGTTGATCTGTGTCGCCCCGGCACCCGCCGCCGCGGGCAGGATGAGATGCATCAGGCGTTTGATGTCCTTGTCGATCCGGGGCAGGCGCAGTTTCAATTTGATGCCCGCGCGGCGGCAACCCCAGATCAGGAACAGCAGCTGCAAGGCGCCCCCTGCCGTCACCGAAAGAGCCTGCACGGTCGCAGTCTCGTAAGGGTCCTCGCCGTGGAACAGGACCAGCCCGGCGACCATCGCGATATTCAGAAGGATCGGCGCGGCGGCGTTGACCCAGTACCGCTCCAGCGAATTCAAGATGCCGCCCAGCAGCGACACCAGCGAGATCATCAGCAGATAGGGCAGGGTTATCCGCGACAGCATCACGGCGTAGCTGAACTGTTCCGGCGTCGGATCGTTGAACCCGCCCGATAGCGCATAGGTCAGCGGCCAGGCCGCGATCATTAGCACCACGGTAGCGAGGATCAGTATCGGCAGCAGCACTGCCAGCGCCCGTTCCGCGAAATCGACCCCTGCGGGCTTGCCGCCGCCTTCCGCAACCTGGCGGTTGAACATCGGAATGAAGGCGGCCGAAAACGCCCCTTCCGCGAACAGGGCGCGGAACATGTTCGGAAGGCGGAACGCGACGAGGAAGGCGTCGGACGCGAAGCCCGCGCCCACATAGCGCGCCTGCAAGGCATCGCGCACCAGCGCCAGCACGCGGCTGGCAAGCGTCAGCGACCCGATAGAGCCGAGCGCCTTGGCGAGTTTCATCGGCTCTGTCCGTTCCCGGCGGTCATGTCACACATTTAGGCCGGGGCGCAGCGCGAGCGCCCGATCAGCTCTCGCCCGTGGGCATGGCATCGCCGGTCTGGCCCTGCTGCTGCGCGCGCGCGGCGAGCTGCTGCTGGTAGAGGGCGCCGAAATCCATCGGGTCCATCATCAGCGGCGGGAAGCCCGCATCGCGGCTGGCATCCGCGATCACGCGGCGCACGAAGGGGAACAGGATGCGCGGCGCTTCGGCGAAGAGGAAGGCGTGCGCCTGCTCGTCGGGCAGGTTGCGCATTCCGACGAGGCCGCAATAGGACAGCTCGATCAGGTAGAAATCGCCCTTCTCGCCCTTGGCGGTGACGTTCACCTTCAGCTCGACTTCGGACAGTTCCTGATTGACCGTGTTGGCGCCGATATTGACCTGAAGGTCGATCTGCGGCTGCTCGTTCCACTGGAAGCAATCGGGCGCGTTCGGGTTCTCGACCGAGAGATCCTTGATATATTGCGTCACGATGCCCGCCGCCGGGCGGTTGTCGGCCCCGTTCGGCTTGGCATTCGGGTCCATGTTCAGATCGGTGAGGATGTCGCCTTCGTCGGCCATTGCGCGCACTTTCGGTTCGATGTTGTGACGGGCGACGTGCCGGGAAAGGGCGCGCACCGGTTCGCCCGCGCGCCTAGCACCTGCCCGTGGCCCCGGCAACCGAGCCGGTGCCCTCCTGAAAGCGGAGAACGATCACAGCGCCCCGATCGGCGCCGGCGCGGGCACAGGTCCCGCCCAACTGCGTTGTCGAATTGTAATTCGCGCCTATGTAGGGCAGGTTACGACCGAATATCCGGCGCGTCGCCATTTCTCCGTGTGATGATACGGCGCGCACGCAAAGCCGCAGGTGCAAGCATAGTGATTCTGGAAATCGTCATCCTCGCCGCCATCGCCGCCTTTCTCGGGCTGCGCCTCTATTCGGTGCTGGGCCGCCGGGCCGAGCATGAGGAGGAGCACGCGCCCCAGCGGTTCGAGCGGCCCGACGCGATGCCGCCGCGCTCTGATGATCGCGTGCGCCGCCCCCAGCCGGATGTGACCTTGCGCCAGGCCGATCTGCCGGCCGGGACCGAAAGCGGCGTGCGCGCCATCGCCGCGGCGGACCCGCGTTTCGACGTGCTCAGCTTCCTCGACGGGGCCAAGGGTGCCTATGCGATGGTGCTGGAAGCGTTCTGGGAAGGCGACAAGGAGACGCTGCGCGAATTGTGCGACGACGATGTCTATGAAAGCTTCGCGGGCGCGATCGACGCGCGCACCGAGGCTGGCGAGACGGTGGAGAACCGCCTGATCCGCATCGAGGATGCGACGATCAAATCCGCCGAGATGGATGGCCGCGTGGCGCGCATCGCCGTGCTGTTCGTCTCCGACATCGCGGCGATCACGCGCGACCGTGACGGGAACGCCATCGCCGGTTCGCTGGACGACGCGGTCGAGAGCCGCGATATCTGGTCCTTCATGCGCAATGTCGACGCGACCGACCCGAACTGGGTCCTCGACGAGACCGATCAGGGCTGACATCGCCGCCCGGTCCGACGCGATCGGGTCAGGGCATCGGGGAGGGATTATGGGTTTTCGCAAACCGGGCCTTACCGCCCTGTTCCTGTCCGCCAGCCTCGCGCTCGCCGGATGTCAGGCAGTGCCAAAGGCGGAGCCGCCGCGCACCGCGACACCAGTGCCTCCGATCGTCCCGAAGGTCGAAAGCGCGGCTTTTTCCGGGCTGTCCGCAGGGCCGAATATCGGTTCGCTCGGGATTCAATCGGGCGATGCGGGCACTGCGCTCGCCAGTTTCCTCGAATCCTGCCCCAAGCTCGTCGCGCGCAACGACCAGAGCGGGCTGACCAATCGCGAGGACTGGCGCCCCGCCTGCGATGCGGCGCGGACCTGGCCCGCCAGCGACGCGCTGCGGTTCTTCACCACCTATTTCGAAAGCGCCCGGATCGGCGATGGCAAAGCCTTCGCCACGGGCTATTTCGAGCCCGAAATCCTGGGCAGCCGCACGCGCCGCCCCGGCTATGACGTGCCCGTCTATCGCCTGCCGCCCGATCTCGTGCGCGACTGGCCCGCCGACATGGCGATGAGCGAGCGCACCGGACGCGCGCCGCTAGGCCGCAAGGATGCGAGCGGCAACCACGTCCCCTATTACGAACGCGCCGAGATCGAACGGGGCGCGCTGGCGGGCCGCAATCTCGAAATCGCCTGGGCCGCCGATCCGATCGAGTTCTTCTTCCTGCAGATCCAGGGTTCCGGCCTTCTGCGCCTGCCCGACGGATCGCTGATGCGGATCGGCTATGCCGGGCAGAACGGGCGCGAATATGTCGGCATCGGATCGGTCATGCGCGAACGCGGCCTGCTGGGTGACGGGCCGGGCCAGTACGCCGGATCGATGCAGGGCATCGTCCAGTATCTGCGCGACTATCCCGAAGCGGGCGCGGACCTCATGCGGCTCAACAAGAGCTGGATCTTCTTCCGCGAGCTGACGACCGACGGGCCGCTGGGCGCGCTCGAGGTTCCGGTGCGGCGCGGATCGTCGGTGGCGGCGGACCCGGCCTATGTGCCGCTGGGCGCGCCCGTCTGGCTCGATCTCGACCGGGATGTGGCGGACGGCTTGTGGATCGCGCAGGATACGGGCGGCGCGATCAAGGGTGCCAATCGCTTCGACACGTTCTGGGGCAATGGCCCGCAGGCGCGCGAAATCGCAGGCGGGATGAGCGGGCGCGGCCAGGCGCTGGTGCTTCTGCCCAAGGGGACGCTCGCCCGCCGCCAAGGGCAATGAGCGCGCCGCGCGGCCTCAGCACCGAAGAAGCCGAGGCGTGGGAAAAGGTCGCGGCGACGGTGAAGCCGCTCGATCCCCAGCCCAAGGCGGTGACGGCAAAGAGGCTAAACGCCGCCTCGTCTCAGCCCGAAGCCAAACCCGTGCCGCCCAAGTCTACCGCGGCACCGAAGCAGAAAGTACCGCAACGCGCCCATTCTGCCGCGAGCCCAGCTCCGGCACAGGCTCGCCAAGCTGGGCTCGATTCGCACTGGGAACGGCGGCTGAAGGGCGGGACGCTCGCGCCCGATTTTACGCTCGACCTGCACGGCCATGGGCTCGACGCCGCCTATTCGCGGCTGATGAGCGGCGTCGCGCAGGCGCGCGCGATGGAGGCGCGCACGATCCTGTTGGTGACGGGAAAGCCGCGCCCGGTCGCCGCTGCCGATCGCGGGTCGAGCAGGGGGGCGATCCGCGCCAAGGTGCTGGACTGGCTGGCGGCGTCGAGCCACCATTCCGCCATCGCAGCCGTCCGCTCCGCGCACCGCAAGCACGGTGGCGATGGCGCGCTCTACATCGTGCTCAAACGCGAACGCTGACTCTCAGCCGAGATCGTCGGCGCTGAAAGGGAATTGCCGCTTTTCGTGCTGGACGCTGATCCAGTGCGTCTTCGTGAACGCCTCCACCGCCCAGCGCCCGTTGAACCGGCCGAGCCCCGAATTCTTGGCACCGCCGAAGGGGCTGAACGGACTGTCGTTGACGGTCTGGTCGTTTATGTGAGTCATCCCCGCCTCGATCCGCTTGGCAAAGGCCAGAGCGCGGCCTTCGTCGCGGCTGAACACCGCGCTCGACAGGCCGAGATCGGTCGCATTGGCGAGTTCGAGCGCGTGCTCTTCGTCCCGCGCACGCTGGATCGGGGCGACGGGGCCGAAGATCTCGTTGGTGACGAGGCAATTGTCCTCGCCCACATCGGTGAAGACATGCGGCGGAATGACCAGCCCGTCGGGCTCGCCGCCCAGCGCGCAGGTCGCGCCCTGATCCTTGGCCTTGGCGATCATATCGTTGATCTTGTCGAACTGGTCGCGATTGACGATTGGCCCGATCATGCAGGCCGGATCGTCGCGCTGACCGACCACCAGCTCCTTCGTGCGGGCGACGAACTTCTCTACGAATTCGTCGTAGATCGCATCCTCGACCACCAGGCGGTTGGCGATCATGCAAATCTGGCCCTGATGGACGAACTTGCCCCAGACGCTGGCTTCGACCGCATAGTCGATATCGGCATCGTCCAGCACCACGATCGGGGAATTCCCGCCAAGCTCCAATTCGAGCGCTTTCAACCGCTTAGAATCGAGCGCGGCTTTGCCAACACCGCGACCCACCGGCGTCGATCCGGTAAAGGACACCACCGAGGGAATCGGATGCTGGACCATGGCATCGCCGATCTCGGAACCCGAACCGGGCAGCACCGCGACGAGGCCGGGCGGAAGCTCCGCCTCCTCGCAGATCGCGGCAAACAGGGTTCCGCCAGTGACGATCGAATCGCTTGCCGGTTTGACGACGACGCCATTGCCCAGTGCGAGCGCGGGGAAGAGCGTGCGGGCGGTCAATTGCAGCGGGAAATTCCACGGCGAGACCAGCGCAACCACACCGGCAGGCTGGCGATAGGCGCGGCTTTCCTTGCCCGGCAGGCTTTCGGGCAGGATCGCCCCTTCGACCATGAAGGGGAGAGCGGCCGCTTCCTGACGAGCGACCTGCGTCACCAGCATCAGTTCGAGCGCGGCCTTCAGCTTGGTGCCGCCGACCTCGCGCACGATCCAGTCCGCGATCTCGTCCTTACGCGCGTCGAGGATATCTGCGATCGCGTGCATCTTGGCCGAACGGGCGGCGGGCGGCAGCTTGGCCCATTCCTTCTGCGCTTCGGCACTGGCGCGATAGGCTTCGTCGACATCGTCGGCGGTCGCACCCTTCATCTCGAAGATCGTGCTTTCGTCCCACGGGCTGACATTCGTCAGCGCTTTGCCGCTACCGTCGCGCTATTCGCCCGCCAGATACAGGCGATCGAGCTTGTCGTATTTTGCCATGATCGACCTTACTCCGCCGCTTCGCGAAGGGGGGCGGCTTCGCCCGAGATCGACTTGGCGCTCGCCAGGCCGGGAGCGTCCGACTTGCCGCCGATCATCTCGCGCACCTTGTCCTCGATCCGCTTGCCGATCGCGCTGTCGACATTCTTCCAATAGTCGAAGGCGCGGACGAGCACGTTTTCGCTGACGCCATCGGCCAGATGGCCCGCGACGTTGGAGACGAACCGATCACGCTGCGCATCGTCCATGACATCGTTGATCAGCGCGCGGGGCTGGCTCCAGTCGTCGTCGTCTTTGCGTAGGGTATAGGCCTGGCGCACCATGTCGCCATCGGCGTACCACGTCGCCTCGCCGCCGACCTGCGACTGGGCCGCCGGACCGCCATAGCTGTTGGGCGCATAGACCGGATCGACCGCGTTGACCGTCCGCATGGCGCCCGCCCGCGAATAGGAATTGACCTGATCGGCGTTTTTCGGGGCGTTGACCGGGATCTGCTTGTAATTGACCCCAAGCCGGTGGCGGTGCGCGTCGGCATAGGAGAAGCCGCGCGCGAGCAGCATCTTGTCGGGGCTCAGGCCGATGCCGGGCACCATGTTATTGGGCTCGAAGGCGAGCTGTTCGATCTGGGTATCCCAGTCGACCGGGTTTTCGTTCAGCACCAGCTTGCCGATCTCGATAAGCGGGTAATCGGAATGCGGCCAGGTCTTGGTAAGGTCGAACGGATTGATGCGATAGGTCTTCGCATCCTCATACGGCATGATTTGCCATTTGAGCGTCCAGCTCGGGAAATTGCCCTCGTGGATCGCATCGAACAGGTCGCGACGATGATAATCGCTGTCTTCGCCGGCCTTCTTGACCGCTTCGTCCTGCGTCAGGTGAGCGTTGCCGCTTTCCTCGCCGACATCGGTCATGAAGTGGAACTTGACCCAGAATTTCTCGCCCTCTTCGTTGATGAGCATGTAGGTGTGCGAGCCGTATCCGTTCATCTCGCGCCAGTTCTTCGGCACGCCGCGATCGCCCATCAGATAGGTGACCTGGTGCGCGCTTTCCGGCGAAAGCGTCCAGAAATCCCACATCATGTCGTGATCGCGCAGGCCGTTATCGGCGCGGCGCTTCTGGCTGCGGATGAAGTGCTGGAATTTCAGCGGATCGCGGATGAAGAAGATCGGCGTGTTGTTGCCGACCATGTCGAAATTGCCGTCCTCGGTGTAGAACTTGACCGAAAAGCCGCGCGGATCGCGCCAGGTGTCGGGGCTGCCGCGTTCGCCCGCCACGGTGCTGAAGCGCATCGCGGTGTCGGTTTTCACGCCCTTCTGAAAGACCTTGGCCTTCGTATATTTGGACACGTCGGCGGTCGTCTCGAAATAGCCGAACGCGCCCGACCCCTTGGCGTGGGGCTGACGCTCGGGAATGCGCTCGCGATTGAAGTTCGCCATCTGCTCGATCAGGTAGTGATCGTTGAGCACGATGGGCCCGTCACGGCCGAGAGTCAGCGAATGCTCGTCGCTCTGGACGGGGATGCCCGCATCGGTGGTGGTGGGGGGAACGGTACGGTCGGCCATGGCGACGCCTTTCGGGTTTTCGGGGGGAATACGGTTTGGAAACGCCCCGTCCGGCGACCTCGTTCCATCCTTTTGCCGCAATAAACCGATCCGTCTGATCGTCCCATACGAAGAAGCCCCCGGCGCTGGCGCACCGGGGGCTTCCCGCGTCCCGAAGGGTTTGCCCCTTACGAGTGGTATTGCTGATAGGTGAGGTCGAAGCGGTCTGCGTCCATCACCTTGGTCCAGGCCTTCACGAAGTCCTTGGCGAACTTCTCTTCGTTACCGTTCTCGGCATAGACTTCCGCGACCGAGCGCAGCTGCGAGTTCGAGCCGAAGACCAGATCGGTGCGCGTGGCGCGCCATTTCTCGTGGCCTTCCAGGCGGCACTTGCCGACGAATTCCTCGTCGCCGCTCTCGTCGACCACTTCCCAGAGTGTGCCCATGTGGAGCAGGTTCACGAAGAAATCGTTCGACAGCGTGCCCGGCTTGTCGGTGAGGACGCCGATGCTGTTCCCATGCTCCGTATGGGTGGAAACGGCCCCAAGGGCGCGCATCCCGCCGACCAGCACGGTCATTTCGGGGATCGACAGGCCGAGCAGGTTCGCCCGGTCGATCAGCATGTCCTCGGTCTTCACCGAAGCCTTGGTCTTGAGGTAGTTGCGGAACCCGTCGGCGAAGGGCTCGAGCGGCTCCCAGCTCTCGGCGTCGAACTGGTCTTCGCTCGCATCGCCGCGTCCGGTGGTGACCGGGACGGAGATGTCGTAACCGCCGTCCTTGGCGGCCTTCTCGATCGCCGCCGCACCGCCGAGCACGATGGCGTCCGCCATCGAGATGCCGCCGCGCAGCTCGTCGAGCTTGGTGAGGACCTTGGTCAGTTCTTCCGGATCGTTGACCTTCCAGTTCCGCAATTCATCGAAGCGGATATGCGCGCCATTGGCGCCGCCGCGATGGTCGGACTTGCGATAGGTGCTGGCCGAAGCCCATGCCGCCTTGACCAGCTCGGCCACCGTCAGCCCGCTATCGAGAATGGCCTGCTTGAACTCCGAAACGGCACTGTCCGAAGGCTTGGTTCCGGCAGGGATCGGATCCTGCCAGATCAGGTCTTCGCTCGGCACGTCGGGGCCGAGATAGCGGATCTTGGGGCCCATATCGCGGTGGGTCAGCTTGAACCAGGCGCGGGCAAAGGCATCGTCCAGCGCCGCCTGATCGTCACGGAAGCGTTCGGAAATCGCGCGATAGGCCGGGTCGCGCTTCAGCGCCATGTCGGCGGTGGTCATGATGGTGGGGACCTTCTTGGAAGGATCCCGCGCATCGGGAGCCATGTCGGCTTCTTCCGGGTCGATCGGCGTCCACTGATAAGCACCTGCCGGGCTCTTCACGAGCTCGTACTCGTATTTGAACAGCAGGCGGAAATAGTCGTTGCCCCATTCGGTCGGATTGGGCGTCCAAGCGCCTTCGATGCCCGAGGTGGTGATGTGGCCCTTCCCGATTTCCTCGGGGTCGGTCATCCAGCCGAAGCCCATGGAGGTCATGCCTTCGGCTTCGGGCGCCTTGCCGAACGTGTCGGACGGCTTGGCGCCATGGCACTTGCCGAACGCGTGGCCGCCCGCGGTCAGCGCGACGGTTTCCTCGTCGTTCATGGCCATGCGCGCGAAGGTTTCCTTCATGTCGCGCGCCATGCCTTCGGGATCGTGCGGATTGCCGCCCGGACCTTCGGGATTGACGTAGATCAGGCCCATCTGGATCGCGGCGAGCGGGTTTTCGAGCGCCTTGCCTTCATCCGGCAGGATGCGGGTTTTCGCGCCCGTATCGACCCACTCTTCCTCGGTACCCCAGTAAACGTCCTGTTCCGGCTCGTAGACGTCCTTGCGACCGCCGCCGAAGCCGAACACCGGGCCACCCATCGATTCGATGGCGACGTTGCCGGTGAGCACGAACAGGTCGGCCCAGCTGATGTGCTTGCCGTATTTCTGCTTGATCGGCCAAAGAAGTCGGCGCGCCTTGTCGAGATTGCCGTTATCCGGCCAGCTGTTGAGCGGAGCGAACCGCTGCTGGCCCGAGGAGGCACCGCCGCGCCCGTCGCCGGTGCGATAGGTGCCAGCCGCGTGCCAGGCCATACGGATGAAGAACGGGCCGTAATGCCCGTAATCCGCCGGCCACCAATCCTGGCTGTCGGTCATCAGCGCCTTGATGTCAGCCTTGAGGCCTGCGTAATCGACCGCGTTGAACGCCTCGCAATAGTCGAAATCCTCGCCCATCGGATCGGGCGACGTGCCGCCCTGGGTCAGGATGTGCAGGTCGAGGCTGTCGGGCCACCAATCCTTGTTGGTCCGGCCGAGCAGGCCGCGAAAGCCTCCATCGCCGTGGAAGGGGCAGCCGCTGATATCTCCGGTCTTGGCGTCCATGATCTTTGATCCTCTCTCGAATGCGAAATTTACAGCCTGCGCGAAGGATCGCGCGGGCATCCAAAAAGAGAATGCCTCGGACCCCATGATGGGTCCAATCGATTAATTGCGTCGGATTGATTGGCTGTGCCGATTGTAGGACGAAGCGTTCGTCCAACACGAAAGCGCCGCCACCCCATGGGGGCAGCGGCGCTTTTCCGTCGGTTCTCGTCGAATCAGGCGGCTTTGGCGATCTCGTCGACGGGTTCGGTGCGGATGAGATAGTCGAAGGCGGACAAGCCAGCCTTGGACCCTTCGCCCATCGCGACGACGATCTGCTTGTAGGGAACGGTCGTGACGTCTCCCGCCGCGAACACGCCGGGAATATTGGTGCGCCCTTCCTCGTCCACCGCGATCTCGCCGAATTTGGTCAGGTCGAGGCCGCTATCCGTCAACCATTCGGTGTTGGGGACGAGGCCGATCTGAATGAAGACGCCTTCGAGTTCGATGCGGCGTTCCTGGCCGCTGGCGCGGTCCTTCACGATCAGACCGTCGACCTTGCCACTCACGCCGGTGATTTCGGTCGTCTGGCCGTTCGTCACGATTTCGACGTTCGATAGACTGCGCAGCTTCGCCTGCAAGACCTCGTCGGCGCGCAGTTTCGCATCGTATTCGATCAGCGTCACATGGCCGACGATCTTGGCGAGGTCGATGGCCGCCTCGACGCCCGAATTGCCGCCGCCGATAACAGCAATGCGTTTGCCCTTGAACAGCGGGCCGTCGCAGTGGGGGCAATAGGCCACTCCCTTGTTGCGATATTCCGCTTCGCCCGGCACGCCCAGATTGCGCCAGCGCGCGCCGGTGGAAAGGATCAGGCTGCGGGTCTTGAGCTGCGCGCTATTGCCGAATTCGACCGTATGGAGGCCGCCTTCTTCTGTCGCGGGCACCAGCTTCACCGCCTTGGCGAGGTTCATCACGTCGATATCGTATTCGCCGACATGGCGTTCCAATTCGCCCGCCAGCTTCGGCCCTTCGGTGTAGGGCGTGCCGGGCAGGTTCTCGATCCCGAGCGTGTCGTGCAGCTGCCCGCCGAAGCGTTCCGCCGCAACGCCGGTGCGGAAGCCCTTGCGTGCGGTGTAGATCGCGGTTGCGGCGCCAGCCGGCCCGCCGCCGACCACCAGAACCTCGAACGGCTCCTTCGCCGACATCTTGTCCGCCGCCTTTTTCTCGCTACCCGTGTCGAGCTTGGCGAGGATTTCGGCCAGTTCCATCTTGCCGTTGTAGAACGGCTCGCCATTCAGGAAGGTGGCGGGCACAGCCATGATCTCGCGGTGCTCGACCTCGTCCTTGAACGTGCCGCCTTCGATCAGCGTCGCCGTGATGCGCGAGTTTTCGAGCGCCATCAGCGTCAACGCCTGTACCACATCCGGGCAATTATGGCAGGACAGCGAGAAATACATCTCGAAATGGTAGTCGCCTTCGAGGCCGCGGACCTGTTCCAGCAAGTCGGCATCGACCTTGGGCGGATGGCCGCCCGCCCAAAGGAGGGCGAGCACCAGCGAGGTGAATTCGTGGCCCATCGGCAGGCCTGCAAAGCGGACCCATTTTTCCGCGTCGCTGGCGCGGCGAACGATGAAGCTCGGCTTGCGATCGTCGGTCCCGTCGAAACGCGCGCTCACCATGTCATGGAGCGCAGCGATCTCTTCGAGCAGTTCGCGTGTCTGGTCCGATTTCGGATCGTCGCCGAGCGAAGCGACGAGTTCGATCGGCTCGCGCAGATTGGCGAGATAGGTCGAAAGTTGCTGCGTCATCGTGGCGTCGAGCACGGGAAAACTCCGTCGAATCAGTAAATCGGGGGAATGAAAAAGGCCCGGGGCGAAGGGGGGAGGGAGCCCCGGGCCTTCCAGCGACCCGAGCAGGGCTCGGGCTCTGTCCGCGCTCCGCCGGAGGAAGGGCGGGCGCGATTATGACGTCAACTCAGATCTTGCCGACAAGGTCCAGCGACGGTGCGAGCGTGTCCTTGCCTTCTTCCCAGGCTGCCGGGCAGACCTGGCCGGGATTGGCGCGGACATACTGGGCGGCGCGGATCTTGCGGACGAGTTCGTTGGCATTGCGGCCCACGCCTTCGCAGGTCTGTTCGACCAGCTGGATCACGCCGTCGGGATCGACCACGAAGGTCGCCCGGTCGGCAAGGCCGACGCCTTCACGCAGCACGCCGAAATTGCGCGCGAGAGTGTGGTTCTGGTCGCCCAGGAACGGGAAAGTCAGCTTGCCGATCCGCTCGCTGGTGTCGTGCCAGGCCTTGTGGCTGAAATGCGTGTCGGTGCTGACGCCGTAGACTTCGACATCGATCTTCTGGAGCATTTCGTAATGCTCGCCGAGATCTTCGAGCTCGGTCGGGCAGACGAAGGTGAAGTCCGCCGGATAGAAGAAGAACACGGCCCACTTGCCGCGCACGTCCTGGTCGGTGACGTCATAGAAATCCTCGCCGGCTTTGAAGGCTGTCGCGGTGAACGGTTTGATCTCGGTTCCGATGATACCCATGGGGTGTCTCCATTCGTGGTTTGGGGTGAAACTGATGGGTGTGAGATAGGCGCTGTTGCAGCGCACAAAAGCGATTATGTGCGATTGCGAACATCGAAATTTTCCATCACCGGACTGGAACTTTCGAAAAGCGTGGGGAGACGGAATTTAGCGCGTTCGGCCGCACGAAAATTTACGCCCTTTACCAGTTTCGCTCTCGCGATTTCGGCGCTAGTGCGAGGCATTCGCAAAAAAGGAATCGCCATGCGCACAGTTTTCGCCAAACTCGCCCTTTCCGCATCCGTGCTCTCTCTCGCCGCCTGTTCCGAACCGGCGGAAGACACTGCGGCGACCACGGCAGAGGCCGCTCCGGCCGCGATGGAGCCCGCTACCGCCGAAGCGCCCGCCGATGCTGCCGTGCTCGATGCGAGCACCGCCACGACCGAGCAGCTTGCTGCGCTTCCCGGGATGACACCGGAACTCGCCGAGGCGGTCGTGGCCGGTCAGCCCTATGCCAGCGCCACCGCGTTCAACACCGTGCTGATGCGGTCGCTGTCCGCCGATCAGGCCCAAGCGGTCCGCGAGCGCGTCTTCGTGCCGATCAACCTCAACAGCGCGAGCGAAGAGGATATCGCGCTCATCCCGGGCATGACCGACCGGATGATCCACGAATTCGAGGAATACCGCCCCTACGAAGACATGGCCGAATTCGATCGCGAGATCGGGAAATATGTCGACGAGGCGGAAGTTGCCCGCCTTCGCCAATACGTCACGCTGTGATGCGAGAGCCGGATGGGCGCCGCTTGAGCGTCCATCCGGCGATCTCGATCGCGGCCAGTATTCCGATATGGACATAGGCCGTGACCGGATCGAAGGCCGTCAGGGCCCAATGCACGAACACCAGCACGGCGGCGGGATGCACCAGCCTGTGCAGCCGCTTCCATCCGCGCTTCATCGCCCGCATCGACCGATCGTTCGACGTGATCGCGAGAGGGAGGAAGATCGCCAGTGCGAGCCAGCCGGTGAGGAGGTCCGCGCCCGCTGCCTGTTCGAGAATGACGGCGAAGGACGCTTTGTCCACGAGATAGATCGCGGTGTGGATCGCAGCATAGGCAAAGCTCGCTACGCCCAAGTCGCGCCGCCGCTTCATCAGCCACAGCGTCCAGCGCGCACGGCGGAAGGCCAATCGCAGCGGCGCCACCGCCAGCGTCAGCAATAACAGCCACGCGGCCCAGTCTCCGCTATCCTTGATCGCATGGCCGAAGCCGTAGCTCTCGGGCGTCGCGATCCACTGCCAGCCGATCCACAGCGCGGGTAGGGCCAGCGCCAGCCACAATAACAGCCGTCCGCGCGTCATCCGCATTGCGCGCGGTGGAGCAGTTTGTGATCCGCCAGCACCAGCGCCATCATTGCTTCCACCACCGGCGTGCCGCGAATGCCCACGCAGGGATCGTGGCGGCCCTTGGTGCGCACCTGGGTAGCCTGACCGTCGCGCGTAACGCTGTCGACCGGGGTCAGGATCGAGCTGGTCGGCTTGAAGGCGACGCGGCACAGGACGGGCTGACCGGTCGAAATGCCGCCCGCGATGCCGCCAGCGTGATTGGCGAGGAATTCGGTGCCGTCATCGGCGGGCCACATCGGATCGGCGTTCTCCTCGCCGGTCAATCGCGCGGCGGCGAACCCGTCGCCGATCTCGACGCCCTTGACCGCGTTGATCCCCATCATGGCGGCGGCGAGGTCGGCATCGAGCTTGGCGTAGAGCGGTGCGCCCCATCCGGCAGGAACCCCCGTCGCCACGCATTCGACCACCGCGCCGAGCGAGGAGCCGGATTTGCGCGCCTCGTCCACCAGCCCCTCCCAGCGCTTCGCCGCAGCCGCATCGGGGCACCAGAAGGGATTGCGCTGGATTTCCGCCGCGTCGAAGTTCTCAGGGTTGATGGCATCCCCTCCGATCTCTGCGACATAGGCCAAGATCGTCACTTCGGGGATAGCCAGCCGCGCCACCGCGCCGGCTGCCACGCGACTGGCGGTTTCGCGCGCGCTGGAACGCCCACCGCCGCGATAGTCGCGGAACCCGTATTTAGCGTCATAGGCGTAATCGGCGTGGCCGGGGCGATAGGTGTTGGCGATCTCGGAATAATCCTTCGATCGTTGATCGGTGTTCTCGATCATCAGCGCGATCGGCGTGCCGGTCGTCCTGCCCTCGAACGTGCCCGACAAGATGCGGACCAGGTCTGCCTCCTGCCGCTGCGTCGTAAATTTGTTCTGCCCCGGCTTGCGCGCATCGAGGAAGGGTTGGATGTCCGCTTCCGACAAAGCGAGCCCCGGCGGGCACCCGTCCACCACCGCGCCGATCGCGGGGCCATGGCTCTCGCCCCAGGTCGAAAAGCGCAACACGCGCCCGAATGTGTTCCAGCTCATGGCTCTCCTCTTGCCTGCAATTGTGGGCTTGTGTCCATTCGCGCTGGACCAATTCCTTCTTGAGGGCCAAGAACAAACCATGCCCGGAGAAATCGTATGATCGCCAAGTTGAAGGGCCTGCTGGACGAGACCGGCGCCGATTGGGCGGTGATCGATGTCGGCGGGGTCGGCTATCTCGTCCATTGTTCGGCGCGCACGCTCAGCCAGCTGGGCGAGGCGGGCGAGGCCTGCACGGTCTTCACCGATTTGCAGGTCAGCGAGAACGACATGCGGCTATTGGGCTTCGCCGACGGGGCGGAGCGGGACTGGTTCCGGCTTTTGACGCAGGTCCAGGGCGTGGGAAGCAAGGTGGCGCTTGCGATCCTGTCGGCGCTCTCGGCGGGCGAATTGCAGGCGGCCTGCGCCAATAGCGACGCGGCGACTGTGGCGCGCGCGAACGGCGTCGGGCCCAAGCTTGCCGGGCGGATCGTCAACGAGCTGAAGGACAAGGCCGGGGCGCTGCCGGGCGGTGGCGGGACTGGCGCGGTCGCAGCCCCCAGGGGTGGTGCCAGCGCGGATGCAGTGAGCGCGCTCGAAAATCTCGGCTTCAAGCCGGCGGTCGCGGCCCGTGCAGTGGCTCTCGCGCAGGGCGAGTTGGGCGATGGCGCGGGCGAGGGTGAACTGATCCGGGTTGCGTTGAAGAAAGCGGCGGGGTGAGGAGCGGCGATATGCGTATGATGCTGGCAATTCTGGGAGCGATGCTGGCGGCGCCTCTCGCCGCACAGGAGCCTGAGGTCCGCTACGGCCCGATCTTCGAAGAGTTCGGCCCGCATTATCCGGTCGAGGGGATCGACCGCGTGCCCGAGGATGCCGAGTTCGCCGTCGCTTTCGACGTGGCGAGACCGGCGGAGGATGGCACCCGCAATCGCGGCTTCGAAAGCGCCGCGCGTTTCATCAACATGCACGCATCGCTGGGCGTGGACCCGGACAACATCCGCATCGCCGTGGTCGTCCATGGCGGCGCGGTGAAGGATTTGCTGGCGAGCGAAGACAACGCGTCGCGCGGGATGGTCGAACGAATGCTCGAAGAGGGTGTGCGCTTCATCGTCTGCGGCCAGAGCGCGGCGGGGCAGGGCATCGCGCAAGGAGACCTGATCCCTGGCGTCGAGATGGCGCTCTCCGCCATGACCGCCCACGCCCTGCTGCAACGGCGCGGCTATACGGTGAACCCGTTTTGAGGGACAGGCTCTTCCCATCCGTCTCCGACACATATCCGAGATGGCTGCTTCCGCTGATGCTTAGCATCATTGTCGCGATCGCAATCCTTGGAATGACCGGCTTCATCAAATTAAATGGGGCAGATGAATGCGAGGCGGCTGGCGGAAAATACATGGCCGGACCCGGCGGCATGAGAGGCTGCATCGAACAGAAAGAAACTGAACCGCAGCCATGACCGACCCCGCCCCTCTCCATTCCCCCGCCCGCCAGCCGGAAGACCCGGACGCTGCCCTGCGTCCGAAATCCCTCGCCGAATTCGTCGGGCAGAAGGCGGCGCGCGAGAATCTGCGCGTGTTCGTCGAGGCGGCGAAGGCGCGGGGGGAGGCGATGGACCATGTGCTGTTCTTCGGGCCGCCGGGCCTCGGCAAGACCACGCTGGCGCAGATCGTGGCGAAGGAATTGGGCGTCGGATTTCGGGCCACGTCCGGGCCGGTCATCGCCAAGTCGGGCGATCTCGCAGCGCTTTTGACCAATCTCGAACCCAACGATGTCCTCTTCATCGATGAGATTCATCGCCTCAATCCGGTGGTCGAGGAAGTGCTCTATCCGGCGATGGAAGACCGCGCGCTCGACTTGATCATCGGCGAGGGGCCGTCTGCGCGCAGCGTGCGGATCGATCTGCCGCCCTTTACCCTCGTCGGTGCGACCACGCGGCAGGGGCTGCTGACGACGCCTCTGCGCGATCGCTTCGGCATTCCGGTCAGGCTCAATTTTTATACGGAGGACGAGCTGTTGCGCGTCGTCACGCGTGGGGCGGGCCTGCTCGGCATGGGCATCGACGAGGGCGGCGCGCGCGAGATCGCCCGGCGCAGCCGGGGTACGCCCCGCGTTGCCGGGCGGCTAATGCGCCGCGTGCGCGATTTCGCGCATGTGCTCGGCGAGGATATCGTGACAGCGCAGGTCGCGGACGAGGCTCTGACACGGCTCGAAGTCGATTCACTCGGCCTCGATGCGATGGACCGGCGCTATCTCACCATGATCGGCACGACCTATAAGGGTGGCCCGGTGGGGGTGGAAACGCTGGCCGCCGGGCTCAGCGAACCGCGCGACACGGTAGAGGAGGTGATCGAGCCCTATCTCATCCAGCTCGGCCTGATCGCCCGTACGGCGCGCGGGCGCTGCCTCAACGATGGCGGCTGGGCGCATCTGGGGCTTGCACCGCCGGTAACAGGCGGGCGTTCGCAGGGCGACATGTTCGATGACGAGGGATAGATGGCAGGGCCGCCGCCGATAGGCGTTGCGCGGGCACGAGCGCGATTAAGACCTTCGCCGCTCCCGGTCCCGTTTCGGGACGAGGCGGGGAGAGGACTCGCTTTCGCAGTGAAAATTTACATTTAGTTTGTAGAACTACTATTACGCGAATCCTTGAATGACCCGGCCGCCCCGCAGAATGGGTGGTCCAGCCGGAAGCGAGCAGGAAAACAACTATGTCGGTCAAAGCAGCTCTTGCGAAACTCTCAGCGACCGCGGCGGGCGGTGCGCTGCTGGCCGGCGGCGCGGTCCACGTCGCGGAAAAGCCGGTGACCGACGCACCCAGCTACAAATCGATCAAGGGCGCGAAAACGCAGCCCCGGATGATCAAGCAGGCCAAAGCAACGCCGCGCGCTCCGCGTCCGGCCCCGCCGCCGCGTGCCGCCCGCGTCATCCCGCGCCAAGTCGAATGCGTTCCCGCCACCTCGCCGCAGGCGACCTATCAGGGCGCGAATATCTGCCCGCCGGTCTATCGTGCCGCGCTGGCCCCGGTTCCCGTCCCGCCGCTTCCTGAAGCGCGACCGCTGGCGACCGGTGGCGGCACCGCTGCCCGGTCGATCCCGGCGGTCGGCGGCGGTTTCGGCGGTGGCGGCTTCGGCGGCGGCTTCTTCGGCGGTTTCTTCGGATCCAGCGGCGGCGGCAGCACGAGCGTGGTCGTGAATCTCGCGCAGGATCAGGGCCAAGGCCAGGATCAGGGGCAGGGCCAGGACGGCACCAATCGGCCCGGCAGCACCACCACGACGACCACGACCACGTCGACCAGCGGGTTCGACGGCGATATCAACATCGATATCGACAATTCGAATTCGAACGACAATTCGACCTCGACCGGCCAGGTCTCGACCAGCACGTCCACTTCGACGGGGCAGGTATCGACGTCGACCGGCCAGGTTTCCACCTCGACGGGGCAGGTTTCGACCTCGACCGGACAGGTGTCGACCTCGTCTTCGACCTCGACGAGTTCCGGCAACGTCACCAGCTCGGGTGACATCAATCAGAACCAAAATCAGAACCAAAATCAAAATCAGTCGAGCACCACATCCACTTCGGGCGACGTTTCGAGCAGCACGAGCTCCTCGACATCGGGCGACGTGTCTACGAGTACCAGCACGAGTTCTTCGACTTCGGGTGACATCACGTCGAGCACCAGCTCTTCGACAAGTTCGTCGACATCCTCTTCGACGAGTTCGTCCACCAGTTCCTCGACCTCCTCGTCGAGCTCGTCCTCGACGAGCGGCTGCAACGGCTTCGACAATTGCGACAATACGAGCACCAATAGCAGCACCACCTCGACCAGCGGCATCGAAGTGCCCGCGCCGCCGATGATGGTCCTGTTCGGCCTCGCCGCCGCCGCCCTGCTGCGCCGTCGCAAGATCGCGCCGAAGAAGGCTGCGGCCTGATTTGCTAGCTGCGCGCTAGTCGCACAAGTACGCCAACGAAAAGGGCGGCCTTTCCGATCTGGAAAGGCCGCCCTTTTCGTATCTTTTATCACGATCCGAACGAACCGGCCCGCTCCCGATAAAGGAGCGGGCCGCTTCGTTTCGTTTAGTCCGCGGCGAGCTTGCGCAGCACGTAATGGAGGATCCCGCCGTTGCGGTAATATTCCATCTCGTTCGCGGTATCGATCCGGCACTTGGCGGTGAAGGTGAAGGTCTCGCCATTGGCGCGCGTCACCTCGACCTCGACATCCTGGCCCGGGGTCAGATCGGCGAGGCCCTTGACCGTGAAGCTGTCGTCCGAACCGAGGCCCAGCGTCTTGCGGGTATCGCCCGCTGCGAACTGGAGCGGGAGGACGCCCATGCCGATCAGGTTGGAACGGTGGATGCGCTCGTAGCTTTCGACCACGACCGCGCGCACGCCCAGCAGGATCGTGCCCTTCGCCGCCCAGTCACGGCTGGAGCCGGTGCCGTATTCCTTGCCGGCAATGACCACCAGCGGCGTGCCGTCTTCCTTGTGCTTCATCGCCGCGTCGTAGATCGGCATCTGTTCGCCGTTATAGGTCGTCTCGCCGCCTTCGACGCCGGGGACCATTTCGTTGCGGATGCGGATATTGGCGAAGGTGCCGCGCATCATCACTTCGTGGTTTCCGCGGCGCGAACCGTAGCTGTTGAAGTCGGCCTTCGCGACCTGATGCTCGCGCAGATAGGTCCCGGCTGGGCTGTCTTCCTTGATCGAACCGGCCGGGCTGATGTGGTCGGTCGTGGTGGAATCGCCCAGGATCGCCAGCGGCTTGGCATCCACGATGTCGGTGACGGGCGCGGGCGTCATGCTCATGCCGTCGAAATAGGGCGGGCTGGCGACGTAGGTGCTGGTCGGATTCCAGCGATAGGTGTCCGACGCCTCGACCTTGACCGCCTTCCAATGCTCGTCGCCTTCGTAGACGTTGGCGTAGCGGTTCACGAACATCTCGCGATCGATATTGGCGGCGCGGTGGTCGGCGATTTCCTGATTGGTCGGCCACAGATCGGCGAGCATCACGTCATTGCCTTCACGGTCCTGGCCGATCGGGGTCGTGGTGATGTCCTCGGTCACCGTGCCCTTGAGCGCATAGGCGACCACGAGCGGGGGCGAGGCGAGGAAGTTCGCGCGCACGTCGGGCGAGACGCGGCCTTCGAAATTGCGGTTGCCCGACAGGACGCTGGCGGCGACCAGATCGTTGCCGTTGATCGCCTGGCTGATCGGCGTGGCGAGCGGGCCGGAATTGCCGATACAGGTGGTGCAGCCGTATCCGACCAGATCGAAGCCGATCGCGTTGAGATCGGTCTGGAGGCCCGACTTCACGAGATAGTCGGTGACGACCTGCGATCCCGGCGCGAGGCTGGTCTTGACCCAGGGCTTGGGCTTCAGGCCCTTGGCGTTGGCCTTCTGCGCCACCAGACCGGCGGCGATCAGCACATCGGGGTTCGAGGTGTTGGTGCAGCTGGTGATCGCGGCGATCACAACGTCGCCGTCGCCGACATCGTGATCCTTACCCTCGACCGCTACGCGGCGCGGCTCGTCCTTGCCGTAGACGGTTTTAAGATCGGTGTTGAACAACTCGTCGACCTGGGGAAGCGCGACCTTGTCCTGCGGGCGCTTGGGCCCGGCGAGGCTGGGGACGACCTTGGCCATGTCGAGTTCGAGCGTGTCGGTGAAGATCGGCTCGTTCTCGGGCGTGAACCACATGCCCTGCGCCCTGGAATAGGCTTCGACCAGCTCGATCGTGCTCTCGTCGCGCCCGGTGAGGCGCATATAGTCGAGCGTTTTTTCGTCGATGCCGAAGAAGCCGCAGGTCGCGCCGTATTCGGGCGCCATATTGGCGATTGTCGCACGATCGGCGAGGCTGAGATTGGAGACGCCCGGGCCGTAGAATTCCACGAAGCGGCCAACCACGCCGACTTCGCGCAGCATCTGCACGCAGGTCAGGACGAGGTCGGTCGCGGTCACACCTTCGGCCAGCGCGCCTTCCAGCTTGAAGCCGACGACTTCGGGGATCAGCATCGAGATCGGCTGGCCGAGCATGGCCGCTTCCGCCTCGATCCCGCCGACGCCCCAGCCGAGCACGCCCAGGCCGTTGATCATCGTGGTGTGGCTGTCGGTGCCCACGCAGGTGTCGGGATAGGCGATCGCGTTGCCGTCGGGATCGTTGGTCGACCAGACGCCCTTGCCGATATATTCGAGGTTCACCTGGTGGCAGATGCCGGTGCCCGGGGGCACGGCGGAGAAGTTCTCGAAGCTCTTCGAGCCCCATTTGAGGAAGTCGTACCGCTCCGCATTGCGGGCGTATTCGAGTTCCATGTTCTGTTCCATCGCCTTGGGATGGCCGAATTCGTCCACCATCACCGAGTGGTCGATGACGAGGTTGACCGGAACCTGCGGATTGATCTTGGCAGTGTCTCCGCCGAGCTTGGCGATCGTATCGCGCATCGCGGCGAGATCGACCACGCAGGGCACGCCGGTGAAATCCTGCAGAAGGACGCGCGCCGGGCGGTACTGGATTTCCTTGCCGGTGACCGGGTTCTTCTGCCAGTCCGCGATCGCCTGCGCATCGTCGGTCGAGACGGTGAAGCCGCCATCCTCGAACCGCAGCATGTTTTCGAGCAGCACCTTCAGGCTGAAGGGCAGGCGCGACACGTCGCCCAGTTTCTCCGCCGCCTTGTCGAAGGAATAGTAGGCGTATTCCTTGCCACCGACGGTGAGGGTTGTGCGGGTATCGAGCGTGTCCTTGCCGACCTGGGTCATGCGGGCTGATCCTTTCTGTGCGGAGCCTTCACCCGGCCATCGGGCGGGGAGGCGGAAATGTATGGCGCAGGTGGGCGAAAAGCGGTGAAATTGCAAGCGCGGGGCGGGGCAAAGTCTCGATTGCGGCCATCGAGCCGATCTTCGGGTCGGGACATCAACCGGGCCGGACGGACCGCCGCGTCGCGATCGCGCAGCCGATCACGATCAGCAGCGTGCCCATGAGCACGGTCGGCGTGACGGTTTCGGCAAAGAACAGCCAGCCGAACAGAGCGGCCCATAAAAACCCCGAATATTCCATCGCGACGAGGACCTGTGCCTCTTCGCGGGCATTGGCCCAGCCCAGCAAAGCGGCGGCTATCACGGTCAGCAGCGATGCCGCGCCGATCGCGCCGAGCGTCGGCCTATCCGGCAGGACGAGCAGCCACGGGGCCGCAATCGCCAGCACCAGCGCGCCGACGCCGCTGTGGAAGCTCGCAATCTCGAGCGGTCCGGCATGTTGCGCCTGCTGCCGTGCGAGGATCAGGTTGTAGGCGTAGAGAAGGGCGGAAAACAGGATCGCCACCAGCCCCGCCGCCGCCCCGTCATCCAGCGTGTCGCGTCCGATCCTGCCGCCCACGATCACCAATGTCCCCGCCAGCCCGAACAGGCCCGCCGCGATCGCGCCGGGGCGGATGGTCTCCTTGAGGACGATCGCCGCCAGATAGAGCGAGAGGATCGGCGCGAAGAAGGAGATTGCGATCGTCTCCGCGAGCGGAAGCCGGGTCAGCGCGAAGAAGAAGCTGAGCGCCATGAAGGCAGAGACGACACCGCGCACCAGATGGAAGCGCAGCGCCCGGCGGGCCGGCCAGCGTCCGCCCCGCGCCAGCCAGACCGGCGCGATCAGGCAGACTCCGAGCGCGGACCGCAGCAGGGCGGCGCTGTAGGCACCGATCGCGAGCGAAGCCCCTTTCATGAACGCATCCATCAGCGAAAACGCCGCCACGCCCAACAGCGCCGCTAGGATCGGGCGATAGGGAGGGGCGGACGACATGAGCCGCCGATGGGACCGGCGGCAGGGGCGGGCAAGTCCAAATTCAGCCGCCAGAAAGCCATTGCAGTGGAGAGAAGAGGAGAAACGAGCTATAAGGCGTTGTTGCGCAATGTCCGGGCTCACGGGGCTGGGGCACAAGATACGGTGGTGAAGACGTGGTGAAGGTAATGGGTATGCGTGGTCTGAAGGCAGGTGCGGCGGGAATAGCCTTGGCGGCATTCGCTGTCGCGTCGAATGGCGCGATTGCCCAGTCGAACGCAGGACAGTCGAACGCCAGACAGTCGAGCGGGCCGGAAAACCTGCTCCCTCCCGAACCCGCCAAGGTCGAGCGCGCCATGCCCGACTATACCGCATTGCAGGCGAAGCAGCCGCGCCCGGCGGCGCCCGCTCCCAAACCCGCCCCCGAATCCCCTGCTGCGCAGCCGAGCGTCGCGGACAGCTTCGGCGATGTGCAGATGGTTTCGGGCGAGGTCGTGCAGGAAGTGCCCTCGCTGGTCGGCGAATGGTCGCTGGCTGAGGCTCAGGCGCTCGCGAAATTCATCGACGGGATCGGTGCCGAAGGCCTGATGCCCAAGGATTATGGGCGCGAGGCGCTGGCCGCCGCGATCGCCGACGGGGCCGGCCCGGCCCTGAACCAGATCGCCAGCGAACGCTTCGTCTGGCTGGTCGAGGACATGCGCGACGGGCGCACGCCGATGGACGGGCGCAAGCAATGGTTCGCGATGGACCCCGATGCGGACCGGATGCCGACGCATATTTTGCTCGAACGCGCGCTTGCGAGCGGCGATATCGCGGGCACGCTGACCGCGCTCGACCCGGTGCATCCCGACTACGCGCTGCTGAAGGCCGAACTCGCCAAGACTCCGGCGACCAATTCGGCCAAGCGCAAGCTGATCATGGCGAACATGGATCGCTGGCGCTGGTTGCCGCAGGATCTCGGCAAGAAATATCTGATGACCAACGTCCCCGAATATCAGCTGCGGCTGACGGTGAACGACAAGATCATCAAGAATTACCGCACCATCGTCGGCAAGCCGGGCAGCACGGCGACGCCGCAGCTGGCCGAAATGGTCGAAGGCGTGATCTTCAATCCCACCTGGACGGTGCCGCAATCGATCGTGAAGGGCGAAGGGCTGGGCGCGCGCGTGCTCGGCAATCCGGCCTGGGCGCGCCAGAACGGATACAAGGCGACCCGCGCCGAGAACGGCTTCGTCACCGTGGTGCAGCAGCCGGGGCCGACCAATTCGCTCGGCCTGATGAAGCTCGACATGCCGAACCGGCACGCGATCTTCCTCCACGACACGCCTTCGCGCAATCTCTTCGCGCAGGACGCGCGTGCGCTGAGCCATGGCTGTATCCGTGTGCAAGGTGCGCGCGAACTGGCGATGACGATGGCGATCCTCGGCAATATGGAGAGCAAGGACGATATTCCCGGCATCCAGCAGGAGGTTCAGGATATCGCCGCGTCGGGCGAATACACTGCCTATCCGATCACCAATCAGTGGCCGGTCTACATCACCTATTTCACCATGGCGCGCGACGTCGATGGGAAGATGGCGACTTTCAAGGACATTTACGGCCGCGACGATGCGGTGCTCGCCAGCTTCGATGCGCCGCGCAAGGCGAATCGCAGCCGGGTGCAGGATGAAGAGGTGATTCCGATCGAAGCGCCGGGGGCGTAAGCTCCGGCGCTTTGCCAAGCTCGGTCGGGTTAGAAGACGCCCGGATTGGCCTGTTCGAAGGTGCCGCCGCGATCGCTGCGCAGCAGATCGGTCTGCACGACCGGCGGTCTGACGATGCTGCCATCTTCCGCGAAGCCGTAGCTTCCCGCCACCACGAGCCTGCCGCCGGACAGGTCGATCAGCGCGCGGTCGAACTGTTCCGGCCCCATGGCAAGGCAACCGTTGGAACGGCCCAGCCGCCCCCAACGCGCGACGTGTTCGGGCGTCGCGTAATTGGCCTGATGCATCACGATCGCGCGGGGCAGGGCGTTGGAATTGGTCGGATCGAGCCCGTCGAGCCGGAGCGATGTGCCGTAGCGGCCGGTATACCAGCTGCGCGTCAGATACGCGCCGCGGCTGGTCGCTTCGGACCCCTCGACATTCGAATAGCGCTTGAGCCAGCCGTCATGTTCGCTGTCGGACCCGGTCCCGTGGCTGACGTGATAGCTCGCTACGCGATCGTTTTCGATATCGACGAAGTGGAAGCGTCGCTGCGAGGAATGAAGGCCGAAATCGGCGATCCCCACGATGTCGCGCCGCCATACGGCGTGGCCGCCCGCAAGTGCGCGCGCCACTTCGTCGCGTGCGAGCGCGAGCAATCTGCGGTCGCGTTCGGCCGTCCCGCCGGTCTGGGCCGAGAGGCCAGAGGGCGCGGCGAGGGCCGCGCTGGCGGCAAAGGCGGTTTTGATGAGAGTGCGGCGGTCCATGAACCGGTCTTAGCAGTCTCGGCGTGGCCGGGCCATGAACGATCGAAGCGAGACGCCGCAGTCGCGGACGAAACGGCGGGAAAACGCGCTCAATCGCCCAGAACCATGCGATCGCCTTCGATCCGCATCGCGCCCATTTCGGTCAGGAAGCTCTGGCCCAATAGGGAAACCGGAAGCCCTTGCGGCACGATGACCGCCTCCAGATCGCGTATCTCGTGGTCGCCCAGTGCGATCCTCTCGATCTCGACTCTGACACCCTCGACCGGACCGCTGGCACCATGGGCGACAATCCGCAGATCGGTGGGCGACCAGAAGATACCGGCATCGCGGGCATCGTCGCCGGTCAGCGCCACGCCCGTCGCGCCGGTATCGACCAGAAAACGCACTGTGCGATCGTTGACGCGCGCTTCGGCGTAGAACTGCCCGTCGGCAGCGCGTGGTACGGCGATTTCGCCGGGTGCGAGATGGGTCGGAGTGGGCAGGGGTTCCGAGAGGGTGCCGGAGACCGGCGCGGGTGCGCTCGTCGCCGGATGCGTCGCCGTATCGACCGGCCCGCCCGGCACGAAGGCCGAGGCGATGAAGGCCGCTATGGCAACGATCAGGAGGGCAGATTCCCGCATGACTGCCCGTTTATACGAACAGAGTTAGCGGACCGTTAAGGTTGTTACTCGGCGGGTTCGCGGGCCTTCTCGGCATGCGGATCGAAGGCGCTTGCCTCGCCCGCCTCGATCAGCGCGGCCTTTTCCTCGACCAGCTTGACGATGTGGTCGAGCATGTCGTCGGACTGGACGTGATGATCGGTCACGCCGGACAGATAGACCATATGCTTGCCCGCACCGCCGCCGGTGATGCCGATATCGGTCTCGCGCGCTTCGCCCGGGCCGTTGACCACGCAGCCGAGGACGGACAGGCTCATCGGCGTCTTGATGTGTTCGAGCCGCGCTTCCAGCGCCTCGACCGTGCGGATCACGTCGAAACCCTGGCGCGAACAGCTGGGGCAGGAGACGACGCGTACGCCGCGCGTCCTGAGGCCGAGCGCCTTCAAAATCTCGAAGCCGACCTTCACCTCGCGCTCGGGCTCGGCGGAAAGCGAGACGCGGATCGTGTCGCCGATCCCGGCCCAGAGCAGGCTGCCGAGGCCGATCGAGCTCTTGACCGTGCCGCCGATCAAGCCCCCCGCTTCGGTGATGCCGAGATGGAGCGGGCAGTCGACCGCCTCGGCGAGGCCGTGATAGGCGGCGACCGCCAGGAACACGTCGCTGGCTTTCACCGCGACCTTGTATTCGTGGAAATCGTGGTCCTGCAAAAGCTTGATATGGTCGAGCGCGCTCTCGATCAGCGCTTCGGGGCAAGGTTCGCCGTATTTTTCGAGCAGGTCCTTTTCGAGGCTGCCGGCATTGACGCCGATGCGGATCGCACACCCGTTCGCCTTGGCGGCGCGGACCACTTCGGCCACGCGCTTGCTGTCGCCGATATTGCCCGGATTGATGCGCAGGCAGGCCGCGCCCTTGTCGGCGGCTTCGAGCGCGCGTTTGTAATGAAAATGGATGTCCGCGACGATCGGGACCTTCGCGGCCTTGGTGATCTTGTCGAAATGTTCGGTCGATTCCGCGGTCGGGCAGGAGACGCGGATGATATCCGCCCCCGCATCCTCGCAGCGGCGGATCTGGTCGAGCGTGGCGCCGACATCTTCGGTCGGCGTGTTGGTCATGGTCTGGACCGAGATCGGGGCATCGCCGCCCACGGCGACATTGCCGACCATGATCTGGCGCGATTGGCGGCGCTCGATGGTGCGCCAGGGACGGATAGAGGACATGGGCCCCTTATAGGGTGGATCGCCGCGGAACTAAAGGCGTGGATCGCATGACCGGTCCGGACGGTAAGACTTGGTCGGCGGTGTGTCCCGATATGGGGAGATGCCGTCATCCGGGCTGGGCTGCGGACCCGATCGGGCTAGTCGTGCGGATCGGTCGCTCGATCGCCGACCCAGATACGCAGGCCCCGCCATGACGCTCTCCGCCATTTCCCACCATTCCCGCCACTTCCTGACCCTGGTGCGCGATCTGGTCCAGTCGCCCGCATTCCGTCATGCCGCGCTCCTCATCCTGCCCTATGCCGGCCTGCTCGTGGGGCTCGACATCGCGACCCGCTATGGCGAACTGACCGGGGCGCTGTTGCCGCGCGACTTCATGCTTTCGCAGGATCGCAGCTTCGGGGAATATCTCGAATACGGGCTGATGACCGCGATGGCGATAATGCTGCTGCGCATGTGGCGGCGCGACGGGTCCCCCCTCTATCTCGTCAATGCGATCCTGTTCGTGGTCCTGACGCTCGATAACGCGCTCGAAATCCACGAGGCGTTCGGTTTCTGGGTGGCGCCTTTCCTGCCGCAGAACCTGCCGATCGCGGCGCATCATCTGGGCGAACCGCTGCTGTTCGCAGCCATCGGCGTTTTATGGATGACAGGGCTGGGCCTGGCGCTGCGCGGGGCGCGGATCGATTCGGTGCTCAATTCGCTGATCATCGTCGGCTGCATCGGCGCGACCGCTGTGTTCGGCGTGGTCGAGGATGCGGTGGTGAGCTACGGCACGCACAGCGACCTGATGATCGAAGCGGAAGCGTTTATCGAGGACGCGGGCGAATTCGCCATGATCATCCTCGCCTTCCTGTTCACCGTGGCGATCTACGATGCGGCGCGGCGGCGCTGGCGGGCAGAGGCCGGTGCCGGACCGCACGCCCGCAAGACGCACGCTGTCAGCCCCGCAATGATGCCCGTCCCGCGCGCAGCCTGAGCGAACCCATTTGCAAACGCGACGAACCGCGCCATGACCGGCCCATGCCAGTTCAGACCGACGATACCGAAACCGATACGCCCCTATTGTTCGGCCGAGTCCTCGACGGAAAGGGGGGCGGGCGCCCGATCCTGTGGGAGGAAGCCAAGACCTGGCGAAGCGGCGCACCGGGCGAGGTCCTGTGGCTGCATCTGTGCCGCAACCGCCCGGGCGTTCAGGAATGGCTCGAAACCGCGCTGAATATTCCCGAGCCGACCGCAGAGCTGCTGACCAGCGACGAGACGCGCCCGCGCGCCTTTCGCGAGGGCAATACGCTGGTCGCGACATTGAGGGGCATCAATTTCAATCCCGGTGCCGAGCCCGAGGACATGATCTCGATGCAGGTCTGGTCCGATGGAGACCGCCTGATCACGCTGCGCCGCTTCCCTTTGCAGACGCCGCGCGACGTGCTGGCGCAGATCGACCGGGGTAACGGGCCACCCGATGCGGGTGCCACCATCACGCTGCTCGCCGAACTGCTGATCGGGCGCATGAGCCAGTCGATCGTCGATATGAACACCGTGCTCGACCAGCTGGAAGAGACCGATCCCGACGAAATGGCCGAATCGATGCTGACGCAGATCTCGATGATCCGGCGCAACTGTCTAAGCCTCAAACGCCACATGGCGCCGCAGCACGAGGCGCTGGAACAGATCAGCCGCGATGCGCCCGCCTGGTTCGAGGATCACGATCGGCGCGAGATCGCCGAGAGTATCGCGCGGCTGCGCCGCTATCTCGACGATATCGACATCAGCAAGGAAAGCGCCGTCGTCCTTCAGGACGAGATCCGCTCGCGCAGCGCTGCATCGAGCGAGCACGCGACCTATATGCTGACGATCGTGGCAGGCATCTTCCTGCCGCTGGGCTTCCTGACCGGCCTTCTCGGCATCAATGTGGGCGGGATGCCGGGCATGGACGATCCGCACGCCTTCTGGTTCGTGGTCGCGGGGTGCGTCCTGCTGATGGTGGGACTGGTCGCCGTGTTCCGCCGCCTGCGCTGGCTCTGACGACCAGGGCGGGGACGAGACCGAAACGCAAAAGAAAAGCGGCGCGAAGGTCGAACCTGCGCGCCGCTTTTGTGTCAGGTCAGGACGATCACGCGCCGGGCGGCAGGGGATCGTCGTCGGTCGGTGCGGCGGCGGGCTTGCTGGTCGCGGTGCCGGTCCGCGTCGTGGTGAGCGACGTTTCGCCGGCCGAGGCGTTGGCGATGCTGTCGTCCATCTCCTCGAGCTTGCGCGCGGCCCACTGACGTCCGCCAAGCCCGAAGGCGAGGGCGAAGGCCACCGATACGCCCGCGATCAGGATCGTCAGCGCGGTGCCGGGGATCATGCCGCCGATGCCGGTGAACTGGAGGCCCATGAACACGAACAGCACGATGGTCGCCCATTTGACGATCAGCGCCGCGGTGCCCTCGCCGCTCTCGTTGCGGCTGTCTCCGGCGATCAGGCGTGCCAGCAGATTGGCGATGAAGAACCCGAAGGCGATCACCACCGCACCGAAGATCACGCGTCCGCCCAGTTCGAGCAATTGGTCGAGGATGCTCGTCAGCTCGGGAAAGCCCAGCAGGCGGGTCGCCGCGATCGCGAAGAACAGGATGATCGCGACCTGCACCACGCGGGCGATGATGCCCGAAGCGGTGGTGGACGATCCGACCATGCCCGTTTCCGCCAGCGCCCGATCGACGCCGAGACCGGGCAGCACTTCCTTCAGGATCTGCACCACGAACTTGCTGATCAGATAGCCGATGCCGAGCAGGATCGCCGCGCCGATGATGTTCGGGATGGCGTTGAAGATCATGCGCAGCATATCCGAGGCTGGTTCGCTGATCGCGCGAATGTCCAGCACGTCCAAGGCCATGATCGCGACGAAGATCACGATCAGCGCATAGACGATGGTGGCGATGGTCTTGCTGATGGCATGGTTGCCGGTGACCGTGTCGACGCCGCCGCGATTGGCCCATTTGTCGAAATCGACCGTCTGCAACGTCGTCTGCACGATGTCGCGCACGATGCGCGCCACCATCATGCCGATGAAGAAGATCAGGCCCGCACCCACCAGGCGCGGAATGAATTCGATGAAGTTTTCGAGCAGGCTGTCGATCGGTCCGGCGACGGAGCCGAGGCCGAGGACGGTGAGGATGATCAGGAGGCCGAACAACCAGATGACGAGGCCGACGATCTTGCCGAGCGATTCGCCCAGCGAGGAGCCCGTGCCCGTGCCGCGCTGGAAGAAGGATATGTTGTCGACCAGCTTGGCGAAGGCCCATTGCGCGGCCTTGGCCAGCGCCCAGGTGATCAGCAAGACGAGGAGCGCGAGCCCCACTCGTTCGAGCAGCATCATCGCCACGTCCTGATCGTAGCGGTATCTTCCGACTTGCATGATTGTTCCCCTGTTCCCTGTCAGCAGGCGCTTGTTGGCAGTCCTTGCTCTCAATCGAAATGCATGGGTGGTGGAGAAGGTTCCGCGTGCTATCGTCCGCGCATGACTCGAACGCCCACTCGCATCGCCGCTTCGCTGACCGCCTTTCTTGCATTGTGCGCATCGTCTCCGCCGCTTGTCGCGCAGGATGCGTCTGCTCCCGAGCCGCGCTGGTCGCTGGCGATCCACGGCGGGGCTGGCACGTTGACTCGCGACGCGATGACGCCCGAGCGCGAGGCGGAGTATGAAGCTGCTCTTCAGGCCGCTCTCGATGCCGGGGCACAGGTCCTGCGCGATGGCGGCGCGGCTATGGATGCGGTCGAGGCGGTGATCGTGCGCCTCGAAGACGATCCCAAGTTCAACGCCGGGCGCGGCGCCGTATTCACCTGGGACGGACGCAACGAGCTCGACGCGGCGGTCATGGACGGGCGCGATCGTTCGGCTGGCGCGGTGACGGGGGTCACTTCGGTCAAGAACCCGATCCGGTTGGCGCGCGAGGTGATGGTCGATGGGCGGCACGTGTTCCTGAGCGGTGCGGGCGCGGAAGAGTTCGCCCGCGATCATGCGCTCGAAACAACAGGCCCCGAATGGTTCGCCACCGACGCGCGGCGCGAAGCGCTGGAGCGGATGAAGGCGGAGCAGGTTTCCGCGCTGGATGTGGACCGCAAGTTCGGCACGGTCGGGGCGGTTGCGCTCGACCGGAACGGCAATCTCGCCGCGGGCACCTCGACCGGCGGCATGACCGGCAAGCGCTGGGGCCGGATCGGCGATGCGCCGGTGATCGGCGCGGGCACCTATGCCGACAATCGCAGCTGCGCGGTCTCGGCCACCGGCTGGGGCGAATATTTCATCCGCGTCGGCGTGGCGCAGGAGATCTGCACGCGGTTGCGGCTGTCGAGCGAGACCTCGCTCGAAGACCTCGCCGACGGAAGCGAGACGGGCGGCGATGTCCAGTTGACCGATGCCCTGGTCCAGCGCGTGTCCGATGCGGTCCTCGCCGAGGTCGCCGATCTGGGCGGCGATGGCGGCGTGATCGTGGTCGCGCCTTCGGGCGCGGCGATCTTCAGCTTCAACACAGCGGGCATGTATCGCGGCCGCGCGACCAGCGAAGGCGTCAGCGAAGTGGCGATCTTCGGTGAGGAAACGGAGTGAGACTGCTCAGCTGTTGCGGATGATGTGGGTGCGCTCGATATAACCGCGTAGCGCGCGCCCGATCGCCGCGAAGCCCGCATCGACCGGCGCATCGTCGAGCGGCGCGCCTAGGGGCGAGCGGTGATAGGCGGCAAAGGTCACCGGCTCGTCGAGCGGCCCGATCACGTAACCGATATCGCCGCGCACATAAGGCGCATCGGGCCAGTCGCTCGAATTGCCGGTCTTGTCGCCCGCTTCCCAGCCTCGCGCCAGCCCCAAGCGGACCTTTTGCAGGCCGGTCGCGCTTTCGACCATCCAGCGACGCAGTTCCTGGCGGCGTTCGGCCACCAGCGGTGAACGATCCTGCGCGAACAGGAGTGTTGCGAGCGTCTGCGCCATGGCAGCGGGCGTCGTGGTGTCCTCGACGGTGCCCGGCGGCACGCGGTTGAGGTCGGTCTCCCAGCGGTCCAGCCGCGACATCGGATCATCCAGGCTGCGCCAGAATGCCGTCAGCGCTTCGGGCCCGCCGAGCCGCTTCAGCAGCAGGTTCGCCGCCACGTTGTCGGACTGGGTCTGGGCGGCATAGGCCAGTTCGCGCCATGTCGCGCCGCTCTCTAACCGCTCGCCCGTGAAAGGGCGGTGAAAAACGAAATCGGCTTGCGCCCAGAAGGTGCGCTCGTCGAGATCGATCCGGCCCGCTTGGGCCTCCGCCATCGCGAACGCGGCGAGCGAAGTCTTGAAGGTGGAAGCGAGGGCGAACCGCTCGTCCCCGCGATAGGGGAGCGTACGAGCTGTTAGCATGTCGTAGGCCGCGATACCGAACGTGCCGCCGGTGGCCACCTCGATCAGGCGGAACTGCGCTTCCAGCCGCCCGGCCTCGGATGTGTCGGGCGGGATGCAGCCGCCAAGGGCCAGTCCGGCCATCGCGGTCAGCCCGCCACCCAATACTGTCCGCCGCGTCGTCATCCCCGCTTCCTCGCCTGGGCGTAACTGCCGAGCAGGAGCACGCTGTTGCACTGGAACTCCAGCTCTTCGAGCGCCGCATCGATGCGCGGATCGCCGGGTGCGCCTTCCGCATCGGCGAAAAAGCGCGTGGCGGCGAAGCTTGCGCCCTTCTGATAGCTTTCGAGCTTGGTCATGTTGACGCCGTTCGTCGCGAAACATCCCAGCGCCTTGTAGAGCGCGGCGGGAACGTTCTTCACCTCGAAGACGAAGGTCGTCATCGCGATCTCGCGACCGCCTGCAAGCTCGCCCAAAAGCTTCAAGGGATCGCGCGGTTCGCGGGCGAGGAGGACGAAGCGCGTGGTGTTGTCATGCGCATCCTCGACCCCTTCCTCCACGATTTCGAGGCCATAGAGTTCGGCGGCCATCGGCGGGGCGAGCGCTGCGAGGCTGAGATCGCCCTTTTCCGCGACGAAGGCCGCCGCGCCCGCCGTGTCGGCATGGCTCATCGGCACGATATTGCGAGCGAGCAGATATTCGCGCGACTGGCCGAGCGCCTGCGGGTGGCTGTAGGCGGCGCTGAACGGTCCGAAGTCTCCATCCCCGTTGGGCACCGCCATCAGCGCGTGCGTGATCGGCATGAAATGTTCCGCCACGATCGAAAGGCCGCTCTCGGGCAGGAGGAAGTGGATATCGGCCACGCGCCCGTGCTGCGAATTCTCGATCGGAATCATCGCCGCGCCCGCCGCGCCGCTCTTCACCGCGTCGAGCGCGTCTTCGAAGCCATAGCAGGGCAGCGGCAGCGCATCGGGCGCGAACTGCATGGTCGCCTGATGGGAATTCGACCCCGGCGCGCCTCCGAAAGCGATGGCGCGGTCGGGCTCTGCGGCAGCGGCGGCGCGCATGGAATCGACCATGGCCAGCGCGGGGGTGGGAAATTTTCGCATCGCCCGCCTGCTATCCAGCGTAACGATCGCTCGCAAGCGGTTTGCAGGCGCATGGCGACCGGTTTGCGCTTTCGCCCATGCCACTTGCGCAAGCACCCCCGTCACACTAATGCGGGCCCGAACACCTCGATACAGAACATATACGCGGACCTTTTCTCGCATGGACGACAAGTTCAACACTGGCGCCGGCTGGGTGCTTTTCGCAGGCATCGTCGCGCTCGGATCCTCGATCGCTTCGGACATGTATTTCCATGCCGACAATCCGGAAAGCCCGGAAGAGCCGGGCTATTTCATCGATGCGCCCGAAGAAGGCGCGGGCGAGGATGCGGGGCCGGACCTCGGCACGCTGCTCGCCAGCGCGGATGCGGCAGCGGGCGAAAAGGTCTTCGCCAAATGCACCGCATGCCACACCATCAACCAGGGTGGGGCCAACGGCATCGGCCCGAATCTCTACGGCGTGTTCGGCACCACGATCGGCGCGCACGCACCGGGCTTCGCCTATTCTAGCGCGCTCGCCGACCATGGCGGCCAGTGGAATTGGGAAACCATGAACGAATGGCTGAAGAGCCCGCGCGCCTTCGCCAGCGGCACCAAGATGAGCTTCGCCGGGCTTTCGAGCCCCGAAGATCGTGCCAACGTCATGGAATATCTCGCCGCCAATGGCGGTGCGCCTGCCAAGCCGGCGCCCGCCGCTCCCGAAGCTGCCGAAGGTGAAGCGGTCGACGGCGCAGCCGAAGGGCCGGGCGCGATCGAGGGCGGAGACACCGGTTCAGTACAGGCAGCGGGCGCCATGGGCGACGATCAGCCGGTGCCGAGCGAGCAGTCCGCCACGACCAATGACGGGGCGACCAAGCCGGGCACCTGATAGGACGAAGACAATTTCAGCGGGCCGGTCGATCCGGTCCGCCATTTTTGCTCCCTTAAATCGGCAATCAGGCGCGGCCCTTGAAGCCTTGCGCGATGACATACCACTCGCTCGAACCCTTGCGGCTCGCGGGCGGTTTGGCGTGCTTGACCGTGCGGAAATGCTTCTTGAGCAGCGTGAGCAGGTCGGCATCGGTCCCCCCGGCGAGGACCTTGGCCACATACGCGCCACCGGGTGCGAGATTTTCGGTCGCGAACCACGCACCCGCTTCGACCAGCCCCATAGTGCGCAGATGATCGGTCTGCTTGTGGCCCACCGTATTGGCGGCCATGTCGCTCAGGACGAGGTCAGGCGGTCCGTCCAGCTCCGCTTCCAGAGCGGCAGGGGCGGCATCGTCCATGAAATCCATTTGAAGGATCGCGACGCCTTCGATGGGTTCGACTTCCAGCAGGTCGATCCCGACGATCGCGGCCCGGGGGGCGCGTTTTCTCACGACCTGGCTCCAGCCGCCGGGTGCGATACCGAGATCGACCACGCGCGTCACACCCTTCAGCAGGCCAAACTTGTCGTCCAGCTCGATCAACTTGTAGGCTGCGCGGCTGCGATAGCCTTCGGCTTTCGCCTGTTTGACGTAAGGATCGTTCAACTGCCGTTCGAGCCAGCGGTTGGACGAGGCCGTCCGCCCGCGCGCGGTCTTGACCCGCTTGCCCGCATCCTTGCTGCCTCTGCTCACAACCGCGCTCCCGGACGAGACACGTCGCGCGCGCGCTGCAATTCCTCGCGGCTGCGTTCGCCTTCGGCATCGGCGGCGATCAGGCTGCGCAATATGCCCTCGCGAATGCCCCTGTCGGCAACCGCCAGATCACGCGCGGGCCAGATGTCGAGGATCGATTCGAGGATCGCACACCCCGCCACCACAAGATTCGCGCGGTCGTCCCCGATACAGGGAAGGGTACCGCGTTCGGCCTCGCTCATGGTCGATAGTCTGGTCGAGATGTCGCGCATAGAAGCCGAGGGAACGATCAGCCCGTCGACCGCGCGGCGATCATATTGCGGCAATTCGAGATGCAGGCTCGCCAGAGTAGTGACTGTGCCGCTCGTGCCGAGGAGGCGGATTCCCTCGTCGGTGTCGCGATAGGGTGCGATGCGGCGCGCGAAGGGCGCGAAGCTCTTGTCGACGATCGAACGCATCGCCCCATAGCGCGCCGCGCGACCCTCAGCGGTTCCGTCCGGCCCGTCCACGCTGTCGGTCAGCGAGACGACGCCCCAGGGCACGCTCATCCAGTCGAGGATGCGCGGGACCGGCCCGCCCGGCTCGATCAGGACGAGTTCGGTCGAACCGCCTCCGATATCGAAGATGACCGCCGGGCCTCTGGTGCCGTCGCGTCCGTCTTCCAGCAGGATATGGCAGCCGAGCACCGCCAGCCGCGCCTCTTCCTGCGCGGAGATAATGTCGAGCGCGATGCCGGTTTCCTCGCGCACGCGCTCGATGAAGCGTTCGCCATTGGCGGCGCGGCGGCACGCTTCGGTCGCGACCGAGCGGGCGAGATGGACGTTGCGCCGCCGCAATTTCTCCGCGCAGACATGCAGGGCGGCAAGCGCGCGGTCCATCGCCGCATCGGACAGGCGCCCCGACGCCGCGAACCCTTCGCCCAGCCGCACGACCCGGCTGAAGGCGTCGATGACGGTGAAATTCTCGCCCGAGGGACGCGCGATCAGCAAGCGGCAATTGTTCGTGCCGAGATCGAGCGCGGCATAGGCTTGTCGGCGCGCGCCGCCGGAACGCGTGTGCGGTCCGGCGTTCGGACGCATCTGCACAGGCAGCGGCGGCACCTTCCCAGAACGCTCATGGCCAGAACGCTCATGGCCTGAACGCTCAGACCCCGAGCGCTCATCTCTTGAACGCGCGTCGCGGCGCTTCTTATCGGGCTGGGAGGGGCGTTTGTAGCGAAAATCGGCTACCTTGCCGGACGTGCCGCCCCGTCGCTTGCCAGCCCCTGTTTTGTCCGGCGGAGGAGCGTCCGCCATAAATCGTGTCTTCCATTATCCTCCCGCAGCGCGGTGTGCGATGCGGGGACCTGACACGGATGCTACAGCGGAAGCCCGGCGAGGGCAAGCGGCTGGCCGATCGCGAGAGTTCGGACCCCCTTGACCGTGCTGCGCGCTTTTCCTAAGGGCGCCGCTCGCACCGCTTCCCGGCTTTTCCGCGCCGGGCAGCCATCGTGCCGATGCCCCGTCGTCTAATGGCAAGACTACGGACTCTGACTCCGTCAATCGAGGTTCGAATCCTCGCGGGGCATCCAATATTTTTCGAACCGGCAATCATGTGAGCGCAAGCGCCGCTGCGCTGTCGGCGTCAAGTGCGTTACTCAGCCAACCGGGCAAGGCGGTACGGCGCGCATCGTGCGGGCCGCACCGGCTCGATCGACGGACTATTTCTCGTCGTAACCGCCGCCTTCGTCCATCAGCTGCCGCATCAGATAGACGTGCTGCAAGGCCAGCAATTTTGCGCGCTGGTCGTTGTCGACGCCGCCTGAATGGCCGCCGGTCATGTCCTCGTAATAGTAATAGGCCTGGCCCTGCGCGCTCATCCGGGCCGCTGCCTTGCGCCCGTGGGCGGGGTGGGTGCGGTCGTCGGCGGTGCTGGTGATATAGAAGGGCGTCGGGAAATCGGTGTCCTGCGTCAACTTCTGATAGGGCGAGTACGGCTCGATCCAGCCGCGCTGTTCGGGAATGCGCGGATCGCCGTATTCGCCGATCCACGACGCGCCGCGCCCGATCTCGTGATAGCGCAGCATGTCGAAGAGCGGGATCTGGACGATCGCCGCGTTGTAGAGGTCGGGGCGCTGGGTGAAGGCGGTGCCGACCAGCAGGCCGCCCTGGCTGCCACCCTGAATGCCGAGATGCTGCGGGCTGGTGATGCCGCGCTTCACCAGATCTTCGGCGATGGCGATGAAATCGTCCCAGGTGCGCTGCTTGTTCTCGCGGATCGCGGTCTGGTGCCATTCGGGGCCGAATTCGCCCCCGCCGCGCATATTGCCGAGCACATAGGCCCCGCCGCGCTCCAGCCAGAGCTTACCCGTGGTGCCGAGATAGCCGGGCAGGCGCGGGACCTGGAAGCCGCCATAGCCGGACAGCAGCGTCGGCGTGGTGCCGTCCATTTTCATCCCTTTGGGCTTGACCACGAAATAGGGGATGCGCGAGCCATCCTTGCTGACCGCCTCGAACTGTTCGACCTCCATTCCCTCGGCCGAAAAGCGCGCGGGGCTGGTCTTGAGCACTTCCGGCGCGCCGCTGCCGTCCGAATAATAGAGCGTGCTGGGCGTCAGGAAGTCGGTGACCGAATACATGATCCGGTCGCTCTCATCGTCCGACGCGGCGACGCCCACCGTGGCGTTGTCGGGCAGGGCGACGCGGCGACTGACCCATGCGCCGTTCTCGTAATCGAATTTGAGGACCTGCCCGCGCACATTGTCGAGCAGGTTCACGAACATCGAATTCGCTGTGATCGAAGCGCCCTGCTTGGTTTGGCGCTCGGCAGGTGCCCAGACCAGCGACTTGGCTGCACCATTGGGATCAGCTTTCCATTCCTCGAGATCGGCGGCGACGATCGAATCCGCCGGAAAGGTGATGCCGCCGACCGTCCAGGGCACGTCGGTGCTGAAGAGCACATGCCCGTCGACGATACCGAACAGGCCGGATTTTTCCGGCATGTCGAGCCGGGTCCATTCCTCGCCCTGTTGCAGGTAATAGGCACGCTCGTGGAAGCTGAGGCCGCGATAAGCGGCGCGGGCCTGCACCGTTCCGGTCGAATCGCGCAGCAGGATCGCGCCCGCCGACACGTCGGACGGCTCGCCGCGGAAGATCTCCGGCGCGTCCTCGATTCGAGTGCCGCGCTTCCAAAGCCGCGTCGTGAAGGGATAGAGGCTCTCGGTCAGCGTTCCCTCGCCGAAATCCCTGCTGACGAGCAGCGTATCCTCGTCGATCCAGCTGACGCCGCCCTGGCTTTCGGGAAGGCGGAATCCGCCATCGACGAATTGGCGCGTTTCCACGTCGAATTCGCGCATCTCGTTCGCGTCCTTGCCCCCGTCGGACAGACCGACCATGCAGCGATTGGCTTCGGGCGGCAGGCAGTTGAAGCCCGCGAACACCCATTCGCGGCCCTCTTCGCGCGCCAGTTTGTCGATATCGAGCACGATGTCCCATTGCGGGCTGTCGGTGCGATAGCTGTCGAGCGTGGTGAGGCGCAGAACGCCTTTGGGATTGTTGGCATCCTGCCAGAAATTCATCAGCCCGTGGGGCGTGAAGCTGACATAGGGGATGCGGTCCTCGCTATCGAGGATGGCGAGCGCTTCGGCCTTCAGCTCGGCGAAGCGCGGATCGTTGCCGAGCGTCTGGTCGACGCGCTCGTTCTCCGAGCGCACCCAAGAGAGGGCCGGCACGCTGCGCGCCTCTTCCAGCCAGATGAAGGGATCGTTTGCGCTTTCGAACGGTGCTTCTGCGTCCTCGGCCATGGTGGTGGTCTCCTGTGCGGACAGCGCCTGCGGTCCCATTTGCGCCGCAAGGGCCGCTGCCAGCGCGAGCGCCGATGTCGTAATCGTCTTCATGATGAACCCCTTACCCGAATACTCGCGCGGATCGTGCGGCGGGATCGCCGCCGGGGCAAGGCGAAACTCGACGAATACCAATGGGGAGCGGTCGGACGACGCGCTCCCCGCCCCATCGGTCAGAAGTCCGCCGAGATCGAGGCCTTCACTGCGCGCGGCCCACCTTGCAGCAGGGCGGGGGAGAAGGCGTCGAACGCGCTCGCCCAATAGCGTTCGTTGGCGATGTTATCGACCGAGAGGCGCAGCGTGACCGGCGTGTCCGCCGCCGCGAAGACATAGCGCGCGCCGAGATCGAAGCGGGTCCAGCTGTCGAGCTCCAGCGTATTGGCCTGATCGACGAACTGCTCGCCGGTATGCACGACGCGGCCGGTCAAAGTGAGGCCGGGGACGAAGCCCAGGTCCCATTCGACATTCGCGTTGGCGGTGTATTCGGGCACGCCCGGCACTTCGTTCCCGTTCACGAATTCGGTGTCGGTCAGCGCCGCGCCGCCGATCAGGCGCAGGCCGGGTGCGATCTCGCCATTGGCGGTGAATTCGATCCCCTCGTGGCGCTGCTCGCCCAGATAGCCGAAGCTGCCATCGGGAAGCACGCCTTCGCCCGGCCGGTCGATGCGATAGGCGCCGAGCGTCACGAACATGTCGCCGAGCGCCAGCTTGCCGCCGAATTCGTACTGGGTCGATTTGCGCGGAGCCAGCGACTGGCCGAAATTCGTGGTCGGATTGTTCGGGTTTACGGGAACGCTCGGCCCCTGCTGGAGCGCTTCGATACGATTGGCGTAGAGCGACAGGCGCTCCGTCGGCTTGATCACGATCCCGGCGACCGGGGTGACGGCATTCTCGTCATAGATGGCGCCGGGGGTGCCATCGTAATTGGTGTTTTCCTGGCGGATCGTCTGCAGGCGCAGGCCGCCGGTCAGGAGCACGCGATCGCCGAATAGACCGATCGTGTCGCTGGCAAAGGCGCTCCACAAAGTCGTGCGCGTGGTCGGGTTCGGATCGTCGATATCCCCGCCGACGAAGCCGGGACCGATGGGTTCGGGCACTTGGGGCGTCGCATAGAGATTGGTGGCGTATCCGGGCAGGAAGTCGAAGGCGGTGCGGAAAACCTGCCAGTTTGCGTTGCCACCGAAATTGAATTCGTGCGTGATCGTGCTGCCGAGATTCACGCGAAGGCCCGCCTCGACGGCTTCGTTGTTGGTTGTCGCGGGCACGAATAGCGCCGATCCGGTGGCCGCGCCGGTCGCCGCGTCCTCGACGGTGATGCCGCCATAAAGGCCCGCCTCGTCCCCGTCGCGTGCGCCGGCGCGGGCATAGAGCAGCGCATTGTCGGCAATATCGTATTCGAGGCTCAGCGTCCCGAACACGTCGCGCAATTCGCTATAGGTGAAATCCTGCGCGTAATTGGCGCCGGCTTCGGGAACCCTCGGTACCGTGGCCGTCGCCACCGTGACCTTGGGGCGCAGCGCGTCGACGCGGATTTCCTGGAAAGCGAGGTCGAGCACGGCGCGGAATGGCCCACTATCGTAATCGAGTGCGCCGCCGATCACGGCGGTGCGGCGATCCTCGCGGTCGATCGCGGTCTCCCCGTCGCGATAGGCGCCGTTGCCGCGCAGGCCCCATTCGCCATTCGCTCCAAAGCGGCGCGAGACGTCGAGCGCGCCGCCGAAGCGCGCGCTTTCCTCCGCGCTGGCGGTGGCTCGGATGAAGTCACGTTCCTGTGCGCGCTTTAGGATCAGATTGACATTGCCGCCCAGGCCCGAGCCGCCCGGCGCCGCGCCGTTGAGGAATGCGCTGGCCCCGTTCAGCACCTGCACGCTGCCAAACAGTTCGGGCGCGACCAGCTGGCGCGGGCCGATCCCGTAGAGGCCGTTGACCCCCACATCGTCCCCGAACAGGCTGAACCCGCGCACGATGAATTGTTCGGCGGCATTGCCGAAGCCGTAGGTCGTGCGGATGGTCGGGTCGTTCTCCAGCACCGCGCCAAGTGTCTGCGGCTGCTGGTTGCGGATCAGGCTCTCGTCGTAGGAGCGGATGGTGAAAGGCAGATCCTCGGCGGGCTTGTCGCCCAGAACGCCCGCGCTGCCGCCATTGACGACCTCGGTGGCGTTTTCGGCCTGCGCGGTGACGACGATCTCGTCGGGTTGCCCCTCCGATTGAGCGGAGGATTGCTGCGCATGCGTCGCAGTTGCAAGCGACGCGATCAGGGCGAGCGAGGATATGCGGTAGGCGGGGGCCATCGGTGAATCTTTCTAGTTTTAAGTCTGGGTGCGGCGGCGCAGGAGCGCCGCCATGATGACGAGCGGTGCGAGGCCCAGGAGGACCCAGCAGGCAAGATCGCGCAGGCCGTCGCCGGTCAGGCCGAGGACGAGACCGAGCAGGCTGGCGAGACCGATCAGGAGTGGCAAGGCGAAGACCTGCGCATTCGAGCGCCGGCGGGTGGGGCGTCGTCCGGGCCGAACGGTCGCGGGCTGATCGGGGCTGAGGGGGCCGAAATGGATCATGCGCGCGCTTTCCTGAGTCCGCCCGAAGCGATTTCCTCGATCCGCCGCTCCAGCGCGCCCGGACGGCGGCGCAGCCATAGCATCACGCCGGTCCACAACACCCAGATCGTCGCGCATGTCAGCAGCGCCCAGATGATCTTGAGCGGCAACCCGCCGTAATCGCCGAAGTGCAGCGGTTTCGACATCATCAGCGCCTGGTTGAGCGCGGGCATGGTGCGGGCATCGGTCAGTTCGCCGGTCTCGGCATCGACGAGGGCGGGGGTGAGCAGGTTCTGCGTCAGCGGGCGGTCGCCCTGGAAAAAGATCGCGTAATGATGCCCGCTCGACCAGTCGCCGCCGGGAAAGCCGATGAACTGGGGCGATCGGCCGGGCAGGGCGGCCTGCGCCGAGGCCATCGCGACATCGAGCGAGCCGTAGCGCGAGGGCGGCAGCGGCGCTTCGCCATCATAGGCGGCGGCCATCGCGGCGACTTCGCCATCGCGCCAGCTATCTGTCAGCGGATCGGCGAACGCATTGATCGCGCCGGTCAGCCCGATCACCGCCATCCAGGCGAGCGCGACCACGCCGAGGAGATTGTGCTGATCGAGCCTTTTGACGCGCTCGCTGCGATCGGCTCTGACGGTCCCGAAGGCGAGGCGGCGCATGAAGGGTGCATAGAGGACGGTGCCCGAAACCAGCGCGACGACGAACAGCAATCCCATCGCGCCCAGCACCCACATACCCGGCAACCCCAGGAACATGTCGGTATGCAATTGCAGCAGGAAATCCATCACCGGGTTGACCGGCGCCGGGCCGAGCGACGCGCCGCTCGCCCGGTCGAGGAAGAGGAGGCTCATATCCTCGCCCGCCGCATCGGGCGTGGGGCCGGTGGTGACGGTGAGAAGGGGCGAGTCGGTGCTGAAAGCCATGAAGAGCGGGACTTCCCCGGGCCGCTCGGCGAGCGCGGTGGCGAGCATCGCGTCGAGCGGGAGGCCCCCTTCGGCGGACGGCATCCCGGCAAGCGCTGACGAGGCTCCATCCTCCATCGCCGCGTCGATCTCGTCGTGGAAGATCAGCGGCAGACCGGTGATGCAGAGCATCAGCAGGAAGACGGTCGGAATGAGACCGCTCCATTTATGGACAAGATACCAGGCCTTGATCGTCCCGCGCGTCATGACGGGGCGGCTAGCCGGGTGTGGTCACGCCGTCAATGAGAATAACTCGCAATAGCAGAATGCGCGCTCAGCGCGTGATCACGTCGCCCGACATCGGAGCGAGCTTCGACAGGAAGCGATTCTGCGCCTGGAACCCGACGCCTTCCTCGCGCATCGCCTGTTGCAGGTTCTCGACCAACGCGTTCATGTCGCCGCGCGTCGTTCCCATGCCGGAATGCGAACTTTGCATATCACGCCCGGTATAGCTGCAGCCGGCGTTGAGGATGTAGCAGAACTGCTCGAACAGAACCCGGCGCAGGCGGACCATATCATGGCCTTCGAAGACTGCGGAGATACGCGGATCGGCGGTGTTGAGCGCGACCAGGCGGTCGGTGATGCGGCGGATGCCGTCTTGCCCGCCGAAGGCCCGCGCCATCCCTTCGCCGGAAAAGGGCTTGGCTCCGGCGTTGGCGTCGCTCTGCTCGTAATCCTCGACCGGAAGTTCGCCGGTTACGGGATCGCGCTCGACTTCCTCGACACCGAATTCGGCATCCCAATCGATATTCTCGTCCGGCGCCTGCTGGAACAGAAGCGCGAGCGCGATCGTGGCGGCATTCGACAGCATAGGGAAATCCTTGAATTCGGTCAGAAGGCCAGCTGGGCCTGGAGAAATGCGCCGCGCTGATCCTCGAACGTGGCGATCGATCCGAGATCGGCATAGGCGGCGGTGAGCGTGAGGAAATCGGTCGGCGCGATGGCCGCGAACAGATCCATCCAGTCGTCCTCGCCAAGCCCCAGATTGTCGGGCTTGGTCCGCACTTCCGCGCCCACGACCGCGCGGCGCGACAACTGATAGGCAAGCGAGCCTTCGAACTGGACCGAATAGTCGGGGTTCGACGCACTTGCGAAACCAAGCAGGCCGGTCTGATTGGCCTTGGTCAGGCGGACGGTCCCGCCGACGAGGACGCTCTGGGCGAGCAGCAGCTTGGTCGCCGACAGAGCGATGTCCGTGCCGCTATCGTGCAATGCGCCCACCGCGCGGACCACCGCGCCGTCGCGGTTGCGCTTGTGCTGGACCGACAGGCTGACCTGCGGCAGTAGCGGGTCGCCATAGACGGCATCGCCGAACAGCCGGAGCTTGGCGCCGAAGACGTCCTGATCGAAGGTGAAACCCTGGCCGAGGCCCAGCGCCGCGCCGACATCGCGGGTGTCGAAACGCTGGCGTGCATAGGACAGTTCGATGCGGTTGGCATAGCTGACGCCCGCGCCGAAGCTCTGCCAGTCGAAATCGGGCAGGAGAACGGCAGTCGCGTGGAGGCCGCCGCCAAACCCGCGTTCCTGCATTCCGGCAAGGATCGCCCAAGTCGCAATTCCGCCGCCGCTGGCGCCTTCGAGACTGGCGATCCCGTTGGTGAGCAGCAGCTTTCGCGAATAGCCATCGCGGAAAGAGGGGATGTCCGTGGGCTCGGCCGCCACGCTCGAACCCTGTTCTTCTTCGAAATCGGCAAATTGCGTAGAAATCGCGCGCTGGGCGGTTCCGGCCTGTGCCGCTGTATCGCTTGCGCTCGAAGGCGTCGAAGCAGGAGCGATCGCGGTGCCGGAAACGCCGTCGTAGTCCGCGTGGAAAAGCGCCGTATCGTAGGCGATCTGCGCCTCTGCGGCGTTTGCGGAGGATGCGGCGGACAGAAGGGCTATCGCCGAAGCTGCGGTGAGGAAGCGCAAGGTCATGACCGCCCCCCTCACACAGAATGGTCAATATTCTTTTAAGCCGCGCGGCAGGGAAATTTAAGGATTGTCGTATTATTGCACGGATCATGATCCGAACCATCTCCCTGCTCTGCCTCCTTGTCGCCATTCCCCTGACAGCGGCCTGGGCCGCCGCCAGCGTGCCCGTGCGTGTCCAGGTGGTCGATGCGAAGGGCGTGCCCGTGCGCGATGCGGTGGTGGAAATCGATGCGGCGGGCTCCGAAGGCGGCCGCATCACCTTCCCCTGGCGCATGGCGATGGCGCAGCGCAACGAAGAATTCGTGCCCGGCACGCTGGTGGTCGCGCGGGGCAGCACGGTGGCGTTTCCCAATCTCGATAAGGTGCGCCATTCGGTCTACAGCTTCTCCAAGCCCGCGCGTTTCGAGATCGATCTGTTCGGCCGCGACCAGACCCGCACTCAGAAATTTCCGATCGCGGGCGCGGTGGCGCTGGGATGCAACATCCATGACGACATGCGCGGCTATATCCGCGTCGTGGATACGCCCTATGCGGGCAAGACCGACAATAACGGGATGCTGTCGCTCGATGCGGTTCCGAACGGGTCGGCCACGATTACCGTCTGGCATCCGCGCCTGCGCGCGCCGGGCAATGAAATGCGCCGCACCGTCACGATTTCGGGCAATTCGAACAGGCACCGGCTCGCGGTCAATCTGCGATGAAGGATATCCTTCTCGATCGGCTCCCGAGCTTGCGCTTCGGGACCTTGCGCCTGCGGATCGCGGTCCTGTTCACGATCCTGTTCGCGCTCGTCATGTCGGTCGTGCTTGTCCTCGTTAGCCAGAGCATCGAACGGTTCGGCGAACGTGCCGCGTCGGGTGATCTGGGCGCGAATGCCAAGGTCGTCGACGAGATTCTCGACCTGCGTGCCCAGCAGATGCGCACCTCGGCGGAGGTCCTGTCGCGCGATTTCGGATTTCGCGAAGCGGTCGCCACCGGCGATTCCGCCACTATCGCGAGTGCGCTGCGATCGCTTCGCGCCCGCGCCAAAAGCGGATCGGCTTTCGTGGTCGGCCTCGACGGGTCGATGGTGGACGATGGCAGCGGACGCCATCCCCCGGTGGACAGCATCTGGGGCCCGCTGGATGACGGCAATCAGAAAGGCCTGATGCGCTTCGGTGGCGAATTCGCGCTCGCCGCGGCATCGCCGATCGAGGTGCCGGACCTCGTGGGCTGGCTGGTGGTGACGCAGCCGCTCGGCGCGAGGGAGATGGACCGCCTTGCGAAGCTGGGCGCGGTCGACATGCAGGCGCGCGTCGCGGCGCAATCGGACCTCCCCGACTGGGCCGCGGCGAGCGCCGATGGCGAGGTCGTCGAAGCGCCCGGACAGGACGATGGCCTCTATCACGTCTCGCGCCTGCCTGCCTTGCAGGACGGGATCGAGCCGCGCCTCGTGCTCCAGCATTCGCTCACCGAAGCCTTGGCGCAATATTCCTCGCTGCGCTATCTGCTCGCCGCCGTCATTGCCGCCGGGCTGGCGCTGGTGATCGCGCTCGGCTTCCGCATCGCCGGCACCATCACACGGCCCCTCAACCGCTTGGATATCGCGGTGCGCAAATTCGCGCGCGGGGAAGACGCGACGCTCGCGGTGGAGGGCGAGGACGAAATCGGCCGCCTCGCGACCAATTTCAACGGCATGGTCCAGGCGATCGCGGAGCGCGAGCGCGAGATCATCCATGTCGGCCTGCATGACGGGCTGACGGGGCTGCCCAACCGGAAGCTGTTCGTCCAGCAGCTCGACGAAGCGCTCTCGCTGCGGCAGGACGAGGATCGGATTCTGGTCGCCTATGTCGATCTCGACGATTTCAAGGTCGTCAACGATACGCTGGGCCATCCGGCGGGCGATGCGCTGCTGCGCGAAACCGCCAGCCACCTGCGCAAGCATCTGCCCCAGGCAAAGGTTGCGCGCTTCGGCGGAGACGAATTCGCGGTGCTGATCAAGGGTATCGATCCGGGCCGCAATCTCACCGCGCTGGCCGACGAAATCCAGGCCTGCTTCGCCCGCCCGGTCGATCTCGGCGGCCATCAGGCGGACAGTTCCGCCAGCATCGGCATCGCCGTTGCGCCGGGCGACGGGGAGGACGGCATCACCTTGATGAAGCACGCCGACCTAGCACTTTATCGGGCGAAAAGGGACGGGAAGGCCAATCACCATTTCTTCGAACCCTCGCTCGACGAACAGGCGCGCCGCCGCCGCGAGATGGAACTCGATTTAAGGCTGGCAATCCGCGACGGCGGGTTCGAACTCTATTTCCAGCCGCTCTACGATCTGCGCGCGGACCGCTTGCAGGGGTTCGAGGCGTTGATCCGCTGGCCGCACCCCACCAAGGGCATGATCAGCCCGGGCGAATTCATCCCGCTCGCCGAAGAGACCGGCCTGATCCTGCCGATCGGCGAATGGGTGCTGCGCGAGGCCTGCCGCATCGCGCGCGCCTGGCCGGACAATCTGTCGGTCGCGGTCAACATTTCGCCCAAACAATTCCTCGCACCCGGCCTTGCCACCACGATCATGCAGGCGCTGTCCACGACCGGCCTTTCGCCCGAAAGGCTGGAGCTGGAAATTACCGAGAGCGTGTTCATCGCCAATGTAGAGAAGACGCTGGGGACGCTGCATTCGCTTCGCGACGTCGGCGTGCGCATCGCGCTCGACGATTTCGGCACGGGCTATTCCTCGCTGAGCTATCTGCGCAGCTTCCCCTTCGACAAGGTCAAGATCGACCGCAGCTTCGTCCAGGATCTGGCGCAGGAGGGCAACGCCCACGCCGTGATCCGTGCCATCACCACCCTTGCCGAGGCGCTGGGGATGGATACGCTGGCCGAAGGCGTCGAACTGCCCGAACAGATGGAAATCCTGCGCCGCGAAGGCTGCCAGTATATCCAGGGCTTTCTGCTCAGCGAACCCATCCCGAGCGCCGGAGTGGATGAGCTGTTCGATCAGATGGCGGCACAACCGAAGCAGCGCGCCACGGGTTGATCGAGCGTTCGACTGGGCGCCCGATCGAACGCTTGATCGGGTCGGCCTGCCGACCTATCGGCGCGACGATGAAAAACGAAAAGACAGACAAGACCGAACGCGATCTGAGCGACCGCAAGTTCTACCCGGCCGAAGAAGAGGCCAAGTTCGAGAAATCGCAGCCGCGCCAGACGCCGCAGACCGCGCATCCGGCCTACCAGCTGGCGTTTCAGGACACCGATTTCCTGCTGCGCGAGGAATTGCGCCCGGTCCGCTTCCAGCTCGAACTGCTGAAGCCCGAAATGATCCTCGACGAAGCGGGCGTCGGCTCGACGCTGGTGATGTATGGCAGCGCCCGCATCCCTCCGCCCGAAGCGGCCGAGACCGCATTGGAGGGTGCCAAGGACCTTCCCGAGGACGAACGCCGCGTGGTCGAGAGCCTGGTCGCGAAGAGCAAATATTACGCCGAGGCGCGCAAGCTCGCCAAGATCGCGACCGAGAAATCCATCATCGAAAACGGCAAGCGCCAGTTCGTGGTGTGTTCGGGCGGCGGCCCGTCGATCATGGAAGCGGCCAATCGCGGCGCGAGCGATGCGGGCGGCGAAAGCGTCGGCCTCAACATCATCCTGCCGCACGAGCAGGCGCCCAACCAGTATGTGACGCCCTATCTCTCGCTCAACTTCCATTATTTCGCGCTGCGCAAGATGCATTTCCTGCTGCGCGCCAAGGCGGTCGCGGTGTTCCCGGGCGGGTTCGGTACGTTCGACGAATTCTTCGAACTGCTAACCCTCATCCAGACCGGCAAGATGAAGCCGATGCCGATCCTGCTGTTCGGCAAGGATTTCTGGACGCGCGTGGTGAATTTCGAAGCTTTGGCCGAAGAAGGGACGATCAATCACGCCGATCTCGACCTGTTCCGCTGGTGCGAAAGCGCCGAGGACGCCTGGGATCACATCGCCGCGTTCTACGAATTGAAGCGCTAGGCCCTTCGCAGGCTCAGTCGGCCTCGGGCTCGGCCAGCCTGCGCACCGCCTGATGGCCGAGCGGCCCGTGCCCGGCGCCGAAGCCGGGCGCGTTCTCGATCGCGGCGAAGGTAAAGGCGCGCGCCATCCGCACCGCGTCGGTCAGGGGCAGGCGATGGGCGAGCATCGTCGCCAATGCCGCCGACAGGGTGCAGCCCGTCCCATGCGTGTGGCGCGTGTCGAGCCGGGCATGGCCGAAGCTCGCGATCTTGCCACTGGGCGCCAGCACCCGGTCGAGCACCTGATCGCCCGTTTCGGCATGGCCCCCCTTGGCGAGCACCATGACATCGTGACGCGCGGCAAGGTCCAGTCCCGCTTCGACGATATCGTCTTCGGACACTGTCTCTCGTGCAGTCAGCGCGGCCAGTTCGGGGATGTTCGGCGTGACGACCGTCGCGATCGCCATCAATTCGGCAAAGCCCGCGATCGTCGCCTCGTCAGCCAGCGCCGCGCCGCTCGTCGCGATCATCACCGGATCGAACACGATCGGCCCGGCGAAACTGTCGAGCCGCATTGCGAGAGCGTGCGCGATCGCGGGCGATCCCAGCATCCCGATCTTGACACCGTCGGCGCCGATATCGTCGAGGCAGGCATCGACCTGCGCCATGACGAAATCCGCATCCAGCGTCTCGACCGCGTTCACGCCCGTGGTGTTCTGCGCGGTGACGGCAGTGATCGCGCTCATCCCGTAACCGCCCAGCATGGCGATGGTCTTGAGATCGGCCTGGATCCCGGCGCCGCCCGAACTGTCGGACCCGGCGATGGTGAGAATGCGGGGCGGCACGGAAGCAGGAGCAGGCGAACTCATGCCGCGCCGCGGACCGCGTCGCAGATGCGATCGACGACGGTTTCGACCTGGGCCCCATCGTCGCCTTCGGCCATCACGCGGATCAGCGGCTCGGTGCCCGAAGCGCGGATGACGAGGCGACCCTTGCCGGAAAGCTCGCTCTCGGCGTCGGCGATAGCGCGCTTGACCGCCGCGTCGTCGAGGGGGGAGCCCCCTTCGTAGCGCACGTTCTTCAATAATTGAGGAACGGGATCGAAGACGTGCAGCAATTCGCTCGCCGGCTTGCCCGACCAGACCAGGCTCGACAACACGCGAAGCGCCGCGATCGTGCCGTCTCCGGTGGTGCCGTGATCGAGCAGGATCATGTGCCCCGATTGCTCGCCGCCGACATTGAAGCCGCCTTCCTTCATCCGCTCCAGCACGTAGCGATCGCCGACCTTGGTGCGCTCCAGCGTCAGGCCGCGTTCGGACAGATGGCGCTCGAGGCCGAGATTGGACATGACGGTGGCGACCACGCCGCCGCCTCGCAGCACGCCCTTGTCCGCCATCCGGTCCGCGATCAGGGCCATGATCTGGTCGCCATCGACCGTGCGCCCCTTCTCGTCGACCACGATCAGCCTGTCCGCATCCCCGTCGAGCGCAATGCCGATATCCGCGCCGACTTCGACCACCTTGGCCTTGACCGCATCCAAAGCGGTGGAGCCGACATTGCGGTTGATGTTGGTGCCATCGGGTTCCACGCCGAGCGTGACCACCTCGGCCCCCAATTCCCAGATCGCGGACGGGGCGACCTGATAGGCCGCGCCATTGGCGCAATCGATGACGACCTTCAGCCCGTCGAAACGCATGGCCGGACCGACCGACTGCTTGATCGCGTGGATATAGCGTCCGCGCGCATCCTCGATCCGGCGCGCGCGGCCGATCTCGGGCGCATCGGCGAGGACGGGCTGTTCGTCGATCAGGGCCTCGATCGCCAATTCGTCCTCGTCCGACAGCTTGAACCCGTCGGGGCCGAACAGCTTGATCCCGTTATCCTCGTAAGGATTGTGGCTGGCGGAGATCATCACGCCGAGATCGGCGCGCATTTCGCGGGTGAGCAGGGCGATGGCGGGGGTGGGCAGCGGCCCGGTCATGATGACGTCCATGCCCGAGCTGGTGAAGCCGGCCACCAGCGCGCTTTCCATCATATAGCCCGACAGCCGCGTATCCTTGCCGATCACGACCCGGTGGCGGTGATCGCCCCGGCGGAAATGAAGACCGGCGGCTTGGCCCACCGTCATCGCCATCGCGGCGGTCATCTTGCCGGAATTGGTGCGGCCCCGGATCCCGTCCGTGCCGAAGAACTTGCGTGTCATGCGATTGTCCAAATACCTGAATTATCGGCCGCGCTTCTGGCGCGAAAGCCAGCGAAAGGGAAGGGGGCGGCCTCCTCCCAACCGCCAATCGAGCGAGGCGATCACCGGCAGGCAAGAAATTGGTTCCCCGCCATGCAACAATCATCGCGGATATGCGTTAATCCACCATACACGCGGCAAACCGATCCCAACCCAATTGAAATCAAAGAGGGACTTTTACGATATGGCTTTCAAACTCACCGACCTTCCCTATGCCGACAGCGCGCTCGATCCGGCCGTTTCGGCGGAAACGCTCTCCTATCACCACGGCAAGCATCACCAGGCCTATGTCGACAAGACCAACAAAGCGATCGAGGGCACCGATCACGCGGACAAGTCGCTCGAAGAAGTGATCGCGGCGGCGCGCGGCAACGACCAGGGCCTGTTCAACAATTCGGCCCAGGCCTGGAACCACGGGTTCTACTGGCACTCGATGGCCGCCGAAGAAGGCAAGATTTCCGACGAATTGCAGTCGATGATCGACAAGGCCTTCGGCTCGACCGACGACCTCAAAAAGAAGCTCGCCGAGCGCGGCGCCGGCCACTTCGCCAGCGGCTGGGTCTGGCTCGCGGTCAAGGATGGCGAGCTGACGATCGAGGAAACGCATGACGGCGATACCCTCGCCGACAAGAGCGGCGTCAACCCGCTGCTGACGATCGATCTGTGGGAACACGCCTATTATCTCGACCACCAGAACAAGCGCCCGGAATATCTCGACGCGGTTCTTGGCAGCAAGATCAACTGGAGCTTCGCGTCCGACAATCTGGCGCGCGGCGAAACCTGGAAATATTCGAGCTAAGCCGGGTTCCAACTACGCAAAAGATCGGCCCGTACCGCCAAGCGCGGTGCGGGCCAATTTCGTACGGGTCGCATGGGCGTTGCAGAACCGTTGCGACCCCGTTTCGACTCCGCTGCGGCGACCAGCTTTATTGCGTGCCTTCGCCCAGGGTGGGGTTCGGCGCATCGCTTTCGCTGTCGAACACATTGTTGGCGAACAGCGGCTCGCCGAACACGAACCCTATCAGATTCGGCCTCCCGATGTGATCGAACAGGGCGGTGAGCATCAGCAGGATGGGCACCGACAGCAGCGCGCCGATCATGCCCCAGATCCATGAGAAATACATCAGCGCAATCAGGATCATGACCGGGTTCATCGTGAACCGCGCGCCCAATATCGAAGGCGTCACGACATTCGCCTCCACCGTGTGCAGACCCAGATAGGCCGCCGCCGGGATCAGACCGATCAGCACCGTCTCCATCGTCCCGATGCCGAACAGGGCCAGGAGGCCCACCATGATCGTGGGGCCGATATAGGGCAGGAAATTGAGCAGCGCGGCGAGGCCGCCCCACATCACGGGCGCCTCCACCCCCAGGGCCCAGGCGCCGAGCCCTGCGACTATGCCCACGCAGATATTGATCCAGCCTACCGTCAATACATAGGCGGCGACGCGATCCTGCACCTCGCGCAAGACCCGCGCGGCCTTGACGCTGGTGCCGAAGGAACTGCGTCCGAACAGAAGTTTTTGGCGCAACCTGACGCGCGCTTCGACCATGAAGAAGGCCATCAGGAAGGTCAGGATCGTCTCGATCACCACGCTCGGCGTCGCGAAGGCGAGCTCTTCGAGCAGGCTGGGCGTCGCCACCACGACCTCGCGCGATTCCTCGCGGGCCATGAGTTCGGCGAGTTGCTCGTTGATCTGCGCAACCCAGCCGAACTGGTTGCGCAGATCGGCGAAGCGGGCGCCGGCGGTGTCGATCATGGTCGGCAGGCGGTCGAACAGGACCGTAGCGGGTTGCAGGATCAGGGCGAGCGCCAAGAGCAGCACGCCGAGAAAGACCAGCAGCGCAATGAAGGACGCGAGCACGTTGGGAAGCCCCCACGCCGCCAGCCTGTCCGCCAGAGGGGACAGGATGATCGTGAGGACGAGGGCCGCGGTCACGGGGAGGAAAACGACCGACCCGATCGACAGCACGAAGGGCAGAGCGAGAAAAAGGCCCAGGCCGATCAGCACGACCAGAGCCGAGATGAGCCGCAATTCCTGTTCGGCGAAACCCATCCTCCGCCCGACGCGCGGCGCGCGTTCAGGCACGGCAGGGGTATCCGGCGTTGCCACCGGCCCGGGATTTGCGTCGCTCATGAGATAAGCCGGTGAACGAGGCGAGGCAAAGCCCGCATCGCATCCCGTATGGACGCGAACGCCGGGCGCTCAACTGCGCGCGGCAATACCATTGCCGGCGGCAACTTCGTCGAGCTCTTCGAGGATCGCCCGATGCGCTGCGTCGTCCGAGGTGGAGCGGCGCGGGATCGATCCGTCGGCAAGCATCGCATTCAGCGCGGCGCGGGCGCGGCCGACCCGGCTCTTGATCGTGCCGACGGCACAGCCGCAGATATTCGCCGCTTCTTCGTAAGAGAAACCACCCGCACCCACCAGCAGCAGCGCCTCGCGCCGTTCGGGCGGTAGAGTCAATAACGCGCGGTGCATGTCGGACAAGTGCAGCGGCTCTTCCTGGCCCGCAGGTGCGGTCAGGACGCGTTCGGCGACGTTCTCGTCATACTATCCGCGGAAGCGATTGCGGCGCATGTCGGTGAGATAGGCGTTGCGCAGGATCACGAAGGTCCAAGCGCGCATCGAAGTGCCCGGCTCGAACCGTTCCTGGGCTGCCCAGGCCTTGAGCAGGGCTTCCTGCACCAGATCGTCCGCCATGTCGGCACGACCGCATAATCCGCGCGCAAAGGCGCGTAGATGCGGAACGACCTCCGTCAGTTCCCGTTTGAAATCGGCCTTTTCCGCGACCGTGCGTGTGTTCGACCCCATCAGTTCTTAGTGTCCAGCTGCGACAGCAGATCCTTGAATTGATCCGGTATGTCCTCGTCGACAACGGAATCGTAAAGCTGCCTCAAGCCCGACGCCCATTCGGGGCGTTCGGTACGAGCCTTGCTCTTTTCGACTGGTGCCGCGCCAGCAGCCTGTAAGCGCCCGGCGTCTTTGTCCTGTTCGGATTTCATAGGCGGAAAGGTAGGTTCCTGTCATTCCAGGCACCGGAGATAGGGAACCCCGGTGCAGATGTCGATCCCGTGAGTCGTGTGGACCCGTGAAGTGTGAGGGTCCGTGAGTTTGGAGGGAACGATGCCCCCATATTTTGGTTCCCTGTTTTGACGTAGTTGGGAATTTCGCCCAAACGTCCGTGTCGATGATTTCAGTGTCCTGAGGTTTCTCGCGCGTTCGGCCGAACCGAACCATGCCCCGGCAAATCGGGGAAGGGCACTCTTTGGAAGTTTTTTTGGAAGGCAGGGCTCTGGCTAGCAAACGGGAAACCAGGAGCCCGGACTCGCGCGAAAGCGGACCGAGGCGATGGCTGGTGACCTATCCCAGGCTGATCCCGGTGGGTATCTTCCTGATCATCGTTGCCATCACCGCGCTCAGCGTTCTGACGATCGAACGCGGGGAGCGGGCCCGCGAAGACGCTGCGATGGCACGCACCGCCGGTGCGATGTCGGCGGTGCTGGAACGGCGCGCATCGGTGAATGCTTCCTATCTCCGGGCAGGGGCGGCCTTGTTTTCTGCCCAAGGAAGCGTCGATCCGGCGCTGTTCAACAGGTTCGTCGCGGAACTGCGGCTCGACGCCGATTACCAGGGCGCGGAAGGCTATGGCTGGGCGCCCGTCATCCGGCCATCGCAAGTTCCGGCCTTCGAAGCCGATCTCAACCGCTACCGCATCGGGGATGTGCGCATCACGCCCACGCTTGCCGAACAACCGCGTGATCGCCTCGTCCCCGTGCGCTTTCTTCAGCCGGATACGGTGAGGAACCGGCGCGCGCTCGGATACGATATGTATTCCTCGCCAGTCCGGCGCGAGGCGATGGACCGCGCACAGCGGATGCTGCGGCCCACGGCCAGCGGAAGCGTCGTGTTGGCGCAGGAGGGCGAAGGGTCCGATCCCGGATTCCTGATCTACATGCCCGTTTTCGCAGGGACGGGCGACCAACGCTCTCTGCTCGGATTCATCTACAGCCCCTTCAATGCGCCCGATTTCCTCAGTTCGGCGAGTGAACTGGTCGACCGCGGCAATGCCGGCATCGCGCTTTACGACGGAGGGACTGCCGGAGGCGCGTTGCTCGGAACCTTAGAGGGCGGTGACGAGGACGGGCGAATCGTCGAACGCGAGGTCAACGTCGCCAATCGCGACATGCGTCTGGTGGTTCGCGCCGAGGACGATTCGGCCTTGTCGCCGCTTTCGATGATCACGATGCTGTTCGGATTGGCAGTGGCCAGCCTGCTCATGCTGGTGGCGCGGCTCCTGACCAAGCAGGCGCTGGAGGACCAGCGGTCGTTGAACTGGTTCGCCGAACAGAACTCGATCCGCAATTCCCTCACCCGCGAACTCAATCACCGCGTCAAGAACACGCTTGCGAACGTCCTGTCGATCGTGGCGCTGACGAGGCGGAGGGCGGAAGACGTCCAGTCGTTCGCGGACGGGCTGGACGGGCGGATCAGAGCGCTATCCGCGACCCACGACCTGCTCACGCAATCAGAATGGGGCACTACGCCGATCGCCTCGGTCGTGGCGGCCGAACTCGCGCCCTACGCGCATGACGAGGCGCACACCATCATCAGCGAGGGCCCGCCGGTTGAGCTTGCGCCCAACGATGCGCTGTCGCTCGGCCTGGCGCTGCACGAGCTGGCGACCAATGCGTCCAAATACGGCGCTCTCAGCTGCGAGAACGGCTGCGTCGACATCCGGTGGGAATTGATGTCCGAAGGGTTGGCGCGGATCGAATGGCAGGAGCGGGGTGGGCCATCGGTGCCCGAACAGCGCAAGCGCGGCTTCGGAACCGACCTCATCGAAAAGATCGTCGCCCATGAATTGCGCCATCCGGTGGAGCTGATCTTCGACCCCGAGGGCGTGCGGTGCACGCTCATGGTCCCGGTGCGCGAACGCGGCGATTTCGAAATCCGCGCTAGCCGCCAGCTGCCGACCTCTACCTGATCAATCAGAATTGGCTGGCGGGTCCGGCGCAACGACGGCGCCACTCTCAGTCAGCCCATAGGTCCGCGTAAAACAACAAAAAACGACCGGTGCCGCGAAGGCACCGACCGTCTTGTTTCGTTTTGCCCGCCAGGCGGGGAAGTTTTAGGCCAGCGGGCGGCTGGACCCGAAAAACAGGGCCTGGCTGATCGCCGCGCGCACCGTCTGTTCCTGGAACGGCTTGGTCACCAGATAGGTCGGCTCGGGCCGGTCGCCGGTGAGGAGGCGTTCGGGATAGGCGGTGATGAAGATGACCGGAACGCTGCCGATCGCCAGGATGTCGTCCACCGCGTCGAGGCCGGAAGACCCGTCCGCCAGCTGGATGTCGGCAAGGACGAGACCGGGGGTCTTTTCCGCGACGACTTCCTGCGCCTGCGTCCGCGTTGCCGCCGTTCCGCAGATTTCATGGCCCAGCGAGGTGACGAGATCTTCGAGCTGCATCGAAATCAACGGCTCGTCTTCGATGATGAGCACTTCGGTCGAGGTTTCGCGATCGATTTCCTCGACCGCTTCCTGAACCAGCTTCTCGATGTCCTCTTCGGACACTTCCATGATCTCTGCCGCCTGATCGGTGGAGAAATCCTCCAGCGTCGTCAGCAACAGCGCCTGGCGGTTCATCGGCGTAATCGCCTTGAGCCGCCCGCTGGCCGCTTCTTCGTGGGCGCTGAAATCGCTGCCGCTATCGGGCGCTTCCATATAGGCGCTGCCCCACACTTTGTTGAAGGCGCGATAAAGAGGAACGCGCCCGCCTTCGAGCGAGGCTTTCAGATCTTCATCGGCCAGCGCCGCTTCCAGCGTGGCGCGGACGAAGGCATCGCCGGTCGCCTGCGAGCCGGTGAGGGCACGCGCGTAACGGCGCAAATAGGGTAGATTTTTAGCAATTTGATCACCAAGTGACATAGAGACCCCTTCCAAGGAATTCGCGCGTAGAACGCCCCGTTTGGGGGATGGTTCCTCTGCCTTCAAGCATCGCTCCGCGCGAAATTTGACATTTCCTGCGCAGCTTGGGAAAATCAGCGCGAAACAAGGATGGCCGGGGCGAACTGCGATGGAAAATATAGTGCGGGCGATGGCCTGTGCGCGCTGCCCGTTGCAAGGCATGCCCGGGCTGCGCGAACTGGACGAGACCCAGATCGCCTATATGCAGGATTTCAAGGATGGGGAGATCCAGCTCGAAAAAGGGCAGATCCTCGTCGAACAATCGGAGGCGCTCGAACACCTCTACACGCTGATGGAAGGCGTGCTGGCTGCCAGCGACCCAAGCCCTTTATATAAAACGAAAAACCAGCTTTTCGAAAAAGACTTGCAATTTTTTGAGATGGGGCGGGAACCCCTTTCGCGGTCGCACATTATACCCATGTCACCGCCGAGACCCCCCCTCCCGTCCAAGCGGCTGGTGATACGATCCCGAAAGGCCTTCGCTCACAAAGAGCGGAGGCCTTTTTTTTGCTTTGCGTGTCTTTCGGGGGCTAGAAGCGGCACAATCGGCGAGGCTGCGGTTGCCCGCTCGACAATCTCTGTAGCACTGGGGTCAGGACTGGATTTCGACGCGGTGTCGTACGGGAGCTATCTCAGAGCAGCGCGCAGGCGCGAGATCAGGCCGCGCCGCTTCGATTGGGTCAGAACCTCGACGAGCTCCTTCGGGTCGTAGGGCTTTTCCATGATGCAGCCCATCTCCGCGATTTCTTCGGGAATGTCCTGCGGGGCGCCGGTCGAAAAGACTATCCTCGGGCCGGACGGGCCGAGCGAACGCACCAATTCGGCGATCGCCCACCCATCGTCGCGATCCGCCAGATGGACATCGAGCACGATCGCATCGGGTTGTCCGCTCCTGAGCGCAGCCAAAGCCATTTCGCTCGTCGAACTGATTTCGACCTGTTCGACGCCCGCATCGAGCAGGGCCATTTCCAGCGCCATTGCCAGAACCGCATCGTCCTCCACCACCAGCACATGGCCGGGAAGGGTACGGGAAGAAGGCTGAGCCGTGCTGGTCATGATCGGGGTGCGCGAATCCATATGGGGCGCGAGTATCCGCACCTGTCCTTCCGAACCGAGCGCGGCCCCTCCCGGTTCCCCGACCGATACGAATTGCGACCCTGATGCGACAGGGACCGGGTTTTCGACCTGGCGGGTTCAACCGCCGAGCGGTTTGTCGAAGATCACGTATTCCCGGTTGATCCGGCTCTCGATCGCATCCGCGATGGCGAGCATCCCCTTATTGTCTTCGAGGATCCAGCCGATCTCCCCGCGCACCGATTTGAAATCCTTGGTCGCGTTCTGTCGGATGCGCTCGATCATCATGAAGGCGAGCTGGCTGGCCATGCGCGAATTCTGCAGCTCCCGGCGGACCCCCATCAGGGGCACGCGCATATCGGCGCCGATCGGCTTCTTCAGCCAGCGCAGCAGGCGCAGCCACCCGAAGGGCAGCAGCCGTCCGTTGATGCGCTTCAGAACCGCGTTCATGTCGGGGAAGGTCAGCATGAAGGCCACCGGCTCGCCATCGACCTCCGCGATCATGTTGAGCCGTTCGTGCACGATCGGCTTCATCTTCTTGGCGGCATAGACGATCTCGCGATCGGTGAAGGGCACGAAGCCCCAATTGTCCGACCAGGCATCGTTGAGGATCGCCAGCACGATCGCCAGATCCCGGTCCCAGTGCGCCTTGTCGACGGGCCGCACCGTGATGCGGGCATTGCGTTCGCCGGACTGGACGATGCGGCGGATCAGCGGCGGAAAATCCTGCGTGATATCGAGTTCGTAAGTCAGCAGCGTCTTGGCGGGCGCATAGCCCGCGTCTTCGATCCAGCCGCGATAATGCGCGGGATGGTGGCCCATCAGCATGGTCGGCGGGTGATCCTGCCCCTTCACCAACAGGCCCGGCTCCTCCCATATCGACAGCGATATCGGGCCCAGAACGCGGGTCATCCCGTGGGCGCGATTCCACGCTTCGGCCTGGGCCAGCAGAGCGCGGGCGGTGTCCTCGTCCTCGGCATCGAAATAGCCGAACATTCCGGTGCCGGGGCCCATGCCCTGTTCGCGCGGCAGTTCGAGGGCGAGTTCGTCGATATGGGCGGAAATGCGCCCGACCGGGGTATCGCCGCGATAGGCGATGAAGAACGCGGCGCGGGCATGGCCGAAGAAGGGGTTCCTGTCGGGATCGATCAGCTCGAGCTGCTCGGAGCGCAATTGCGGCACCGAATGGGGCTCGCGCGCGGCGAATCTGCGGCCCAGATCGACGAATTCCGCCCGTCCGGCCTTGCCCGATACCGGGCGGATCACTATTTCGCCTGTCGTCACGGTGCGAACCTTTCGATGGAATATGCGTCGATAGGAAATGGGCGTTCAGCCAAGGTTCGCCCCTGCTTTGCGAGGGAGCATCGTGTCAAGACGCCGGCCCGACTGCGACGGTAAACATCGCTTTTCGTGCGCGGCGCAGTTACGGATAGATCGTGGCATGAATTTTCAGCAGACCTTGAACCCCGGAAAATCGGATCGCGGCATCGCGACGGCGCAGTGTGCGGCCCCTGCCGCCGCGCGCAAGCCGATCGAGGACGACAAGGCGATGCTGCGCGCCGCGCGGGACCTGACCAAGGATATCGCGGAGGCCAATTCCGCGATCTACTGGACCGACATGCTGGCGTCCGCCCTGATCGGGTACGGCGCTTTGGCGGGGGCGATCCTTGTCGATAGCGTTCCCTTCGCCATCGCGCTCGGCGTGATATCGGCGCTGGCGCTGTATCGTGCCCTGTTGTTCATCCACGAAATCTCACATTTCCGCCGGGGTGCGATGGCGCGCTTCGGTGCGGCCTGGAACGTCCTCGTCGGCATCCCGCTGCTGACGCCGTCCTTCATGTACGAGGGCGCCCATGTCATCCATCACAAACGCACCCAGTACGGCACCGTCGAGGACCCGGAATATCTCCCCCTCGCGCTGATGAAGCCGTGGACGCTCCCGCTCTTCGTCGTGATCGCGCCGCTCGCGACGGTCGGGCTTCTGTTCCGGTTCGCAGTGCTGGTGCCGCTCGGGGCGGTCGTTCCGGCGGTGCGACGCGTGACCTGGTCGCGCTTTTCCGCCCTTGCGATCAACCCCAAGTTCCGGCGCCGCCCGGTGGAAGACGATCTGCGCCAGAAGGTGTTCTGGCAGGAATTGGGCGGTGCGGTATGGGCCTGGACGCTGATCGCCAGCGTGTTCCTGCTGGGCTGGAAGCCGATCCTGATCGCATTCGCGGTGTTCTCGGTCGTGGCCACCGTCAACCAGCTGCGCACGCTGGTGGCGCATCTGTGGGAGAACGAAGGCGAACCGATGACGGTGACCGCTCAGTTCCTCGACAGCGTCAACGTGCCGCCGCCGGGCCGGATCGCGGAATTGTGGGCGCCCGTGGGCCTGCGCTATCACGCGCTGCATCATTTGATGCCGTCCATGCCCTACCACTCGCTGCCCGAGGCGCATCGCCGTCTGGCGCGGGAATTGGGCGAGGGTTCGACCTATCACGGTGCGAACCATCCCGGGATGGCTTCTCTGGTGGCGCGCATCACGCGGAGCACGATGACGCGCCGCTGATCGACGGCGAGAACGTCAGTCCAGCAGCCGGATCATCGCGCAGCGCGGCAGGTCCAGCGCGCCAACCTCGATTGCGCCGTCGTCCTCTTCCCCCTCGCCATTCGCGACCTCGACGAACCCATGTGCCGCGTAGAACGGCGCATTCCAGACGAGGTCGCGGAACGTGGTGAGAGTGATCGCCCGGAAGCCGGAATTACGCGCATCGATCGCGAGCGCTTCGAGCAACGTCGCGCCGACCCTGCGGCGCTGCCAGGATCGCGCGACGCTCAATTCATGCAGATGTAGCTCGCGGCCCTTGGGCGTGGCGGCGGCGAAGCCTATGATCTCGTCGCCTGCAATGGCGGACAGGCAATGGCCGCGACGGATCAGGCGCGCGTAATCCTGTTCGCTCCGCGACGGCGGGATCGCAGTGTTCGCCAGTTCGGGTGCCGAACGCAGCAGGTCCGCCGCATCTTCCTCGACCCGGTGAAACGCACCCGCATCCTCGCTGCGCGCGAGCCGGAGTGACCACGCGCTGCTCACTCCTCGGTCCGGATCAGGACGGTCTCGCCGACGAGGAAGAACAGCAGGAACGGCGCCCAGGCAGCCAGATAGGGCGGATAGCCGCCGAAATTGCCCATCGCCAGCGCCGCATTGTCGACCACGAAATAGGCAAAGCCCAGCGCCATCCCGATTAGCGCGCGCACGAACAATTGGCCCGAGCGCGCAAGGCCGAACGCCGCCACCGAACCCAATAGCGGCATCAGGACGGCCGACAGCGGGCCAGACAGCTTGTGCCACCATTTCGCGCGCAATTCGGCCGTGCGCCGTCCTGCCGCCTCGTAGCGGTCGATGGCGGAGGACAGGGCGAAGAAGGACACCGCGTCGGGATCGACCTGGGCGAGGTCGACCTGTTCGGGCGTCAGGGTTTCTCCGACCACGATGGAGGGAATCTGCTCCGCTCCCGCGCTCGCGACTTCGAAGCGGGTCGCATCCTCCAGCCGCCAGCCGGGCGCCGCATAGGTCGCGACCGGCGCGCGGATCTGTTCTATGATCGCGCCTTCGGGGCTGCGGCGATACCAGGTGACCTGGCGCATCGCGATCGCCTCCCCACTACCCGCGACGGCTGCCGCGGAGAGGATGTCGGTGCCGTCGGTCAGATAGACGTTGGTGCGCACATTGCTCGTCTCGGGGATCGAGCCGAATTCGTTCGCCTCCCACGCCTTCAACGTGGCGCTCGCGCGCGTGACCACGCGCTCGTTGAACGCGAAGCTGACGCCCGCGACGACCAGCGAGGTGAGCAGGAAGGGGGCAAGCACCTGATGGGCGGAGAGGCCCGCGGCCTTCATCGCCACCACCTCGCTGTTCTGGTTGAGGCCGACAAGCGCGATCAGCGTGGCAAGCAGGACCGAATAGGGCAGGAACCGCGCGACGAGTTGCGGGATGCGCAGGCCCGCATAAGTCAGCAATTCGGCCTGTCCGTTCCCCTCCACCGCGAGGATTTCGCCGCTGGAGGAGAGCAGGTCCAGCATCAGCAGGACGAGCACCAGCATCACCAGCACCGCCAGGATGCGGGCGATGAACATCTTCGCGAGATAAAGCGTCAGCGTACGCGAGGGGAAGAAATCGAACTGCATTTGGGGCGTCGCGTCCTATTCCGCCGGGACCGTGCTCAAGGGTGTCTCGCCCTGCGTTTCAGGCTGCGCCGTCTCTCCGCGCATCCGCCGCCGTCCGAATATCCGCCCGAGCTGCTTGGCGACCTTCGCGAACCAGCTTTCCAGCGCGCCGATCGCCTGGCCGCCGGGCACATGGGCGACGCGGTAATACATCCAGCCGATCAGCGCCGCGAACAGGACGAACGGCCCCCAAAGGGCGAGGATCGGATCGAACCGCCCGAGCGCGGCGAGGTCCTCCCCATACTGGTTTATCTTGTGATAGGAGACCACCATCACGATCGACACGAAGACGCCGAGCGCACTGGTCGAGCGCTTGGGCGGAATGCCGAGCGACACGGCGAGCAGGGGCAGCAGCGCCATCATCACCACCTCGACGAGGCGGAAATTGAAGCTCGCCTGGCTGGCATCGCGCCGCGCCTCGCTCTCCCCGGAATTCCAGCCGATCCTCAAGAGTTCGGGCAGAATGAACTCCCGCTCCGCATCGCCGCGGGCGCGGAATTGCTCGATCGCGGGCAGATCGATCGGCAGATACTGGCGCGTGAAGGCAAGGACGCGCGGCGACTGGCCGCCCATGTCCTGGACGATGGTTCCGTCATCGAGCCGCAGGATAATGGTATCGGGACTGTCGGTCGTGGCGAGGAAGGAGCCTTCCCGCGCGCTGATCGAGAGGATCTGGCCCTTGTCGTTGGAGACGCGCGCGAAGATGCCCTTCAGCCGCGTTCCATCGTCCTCGCTCTCCTCGATCCGGAGCGCCATCCGGTCCGCCAGCGTGGTGAACTCGCCCACCTTGATCGAGGCGCCGAGCGCGCCCGAGCGCAATTCGTATTCGAGCTGTTCGTAATAATAGCGGCTGACCGGCTGAACGTAGAAGACGAGCGCCACGTTCACCGCCATCAGCACCGCCGTGATGATATACGGCATCCGCAGCATTCGCCCGTAGCTTATCCCTACGGCGCGCAGCACGTCGAGTTCGCTGCTGGTGGCGAGCTTGCGGAAGGCGACGAGGATGCCGAGCATCAGCCCCAAGGGTATGGCGAGGCTGGCATATTCGGGAATCAGCGCGCCGAGCATCTTGAAGACGACCCCGACCGGCCCGCCTTCGACCGCGACGAAATCGAACAATCTCAGCATCTTGTCGAGCGTCAGCAGCGAGGCGGCGAGCGCGAACACGCCAAGCATCGGCACGACGACGAGCTTGAAGATGTAGCGATCGATGCTGGGGACGAAGTTGAACACTAGGGGCCTGGCTATCGTTCGGGGGACGCGATAGCCCTAGCGCGCTTTCCCGCGACGGTCATGTGCAAAGGCACTGCAATGGGGTCGCACCCACCTCGCACCGCTACCAGAACCGGCTTCCGGGCACGCCCTTGAACGGTCCAGCCTCGCGCGAGGTGATCCAGCCGCCGTAAAACCCACCCGGTTGCGGCACGACCTGTTCGCCATCGACAAGGCATTCATCGAACGGATCGGAATAGAACGCGATATGACCCGCGACGGGTGCGAAGGAGGAGGTGGGGTGGGGATAGGACCAGCCGACCCCTTCGAACCGGTCATCGGCGATCGAAACGTCCCAATAATGCGCCTGCCCCTTCCATTCGCACAGCGAGCGGCGCGGGTTGGGAGAAAGCAGGTCCATCGCGATATCGGCTTGCGGGAGATAATAGGTGGGCGGATGGCTGGTTTCGAGCGTGCGCCAGCTGTTCCGCGTATCGGCAAGGACGATGCCCTTGTGGCGGATCAGGATATGGCGGTCGCTAGGTTCGGCCACGGCGGGGCGGGGATAGGCCCAGACGCTCTCCTGTCCCGGACCGGTCTCATCGGGTTCGGGATGCCCGATCATCGCGAAAGGATCGCGCCGCCTGCGCTCACGCCTTTTCCAGCGTGCACTGGAGCGGATGCTGATTCTGGCGGGCGAAATCCATCACCTGGTTCACCTTGGTTTCCGCCACCTCGTAAGGGAAGATGCCGCACACGCCGACGCCCTTCTGATGGACGTGGAGCATGACGCGAGTCGCCTCTTCCATGTCCATGCGGAAGAACCGCTTGAGGATGATGACGACGAATTCCATCGGCGTGTAATCGTCGTTCAGCAGCAGGACCTTGTACTGGCTCGGCTTTTTCGGCTTGGCGCGGGTCCGGGTGGCGAGGCCGACGCGGCTCTGGCCGCCGCCATCGTCGTCGCCGCCGCCATCCGCATCGTCCTCGCCAGCGGTGAAGATCGCAGGGTCGAGGGGGGCGGCGTGGACGGCGGTTTGGGCAGCGGGGGCCGAAAAGGGTGAGCGCAAGGATCGCATAACGCACCGCATATCGTATCGATCACGCGCTTCGCAAGTCGCCACGCGATGCGACGCGCGGTTTATCGGACACGAAACCGATCGCTGCCGAGAAAACGGGACCGGAATCGCGGACCCAACAAAAAACGGGCCGGGAGGCATGATGCCACCCGGCCCGTGATCGTATCGCTCCCGGGCGGGAGAGAGAGGAGAGAAGCCCGGAAGCGAGGAGCCTGTTACGCTCAGGCGGCCTTCGAGAACTTCTCGGTGGCGACGCTGGCGCGGGTCGAGATCGGCGCGAAAGCTTCGTTGACGAGCTTCATCATCATCTCGGTGTTCTTCGAGGTGGTGGCGACCATCGCGTCGAAATTGCGACGGGCGATTTCACCCTGGAGCTGGAAGAATTCGGTCGGCGACTTGATCGCGGCCATCTTCTTCACATCGTCCTGCACGGTGTCGGCAGCGGTCTTGGCTTCTTCGACATAGGTGCGGCCCATGTCCTGCATGCCCGAAGCGAGGATCTTGCCCGATTCGACGAGGGCTTCGATGTTGCCCTTGTGGAAGTCGGTGACCTGCGAGGTCATTTCGCCCGCCTTTTCGAAACCGGCCTTGGCGCGGGTCTGCAGCTGGGCAGCCATGTCCTTGGCGGTGGCGGTGTAGTCGGTCTTGGCGGTGTTGGCAGTGGCCATGATCTTTTCCTTGAGTTGAGTAACGGTGGGGCGGGCGGTGTTGCGCGCAGCCGCCTTCTTGGTTGTTTTTTCAATGGGCTTGTCGGCCGCCTTCTTCGATGCCTGCTTCTTCGCGGGCGTCTTCTTGGCAGCGGCTTTCTTGGCAGGAGCCTTCTTCGCCGGGGCCGCAGCCTTGGTATCGGCCTGCGCCGGTTCCGCGGCGACCGCTTCGGCAATCGCGGACGGCTTGACCGAAGGCGTCTCGTCAGCGGAAACCGCCTTCTCGACAGCCTTGACGTTCACTTCGTCGGCTCTCTTCTGGGTCGCGCCCTTCTGAGCCGCGTCGGCAAACGCCTTTTCAGCGGCAGCATCGATTTTGCTCTGACCTTCGGCCATCGGTAACCTCACTTTGTTGCATTGCACAAATAGGGTGCAGGGCAACAGAGGTCAAGCAGTTTTTGTGCAGTGCACAATTTCTGCGTGGAGAGGGTCCGATGCGCCCTCTCCCATCGGGATCCTAGCGCGTCATGACATACCGGCCCGGCGCGTCCTCTATAATATAGTCGCCCTTGCCGCCCGGCTCGCGTTTTCCGGTCGCCTTCACCGTCGAACCGTCCCGGTCGCGCAGCCATTCGATCCAGTCGGGCCACCAGCTGCCCTTGTGTTCGGTCGCCCCGTCGGCGAACGCCTCCAGCGATGTCGGATCGCCTTCGTTGATCCAGTATTGGTATTTGCCCGCATCGGGCGGATTGACCACGCCCGCAATATGCCCCGATCCGGCGAGGACGAAGCGCAGCGGGCCTTTGAAATGCTCGGTGATCTTCCAGACGCTGGCGGCGGGTGCGATGTGGTCTTCGCGCCCGGCCTGGACATAAGTGGGCGTCTCGACCAGCCCGAGATCGACCTTCGTCCCGTCGACCTCCATCCGGTCCTTCTCGACCAGCCGGTTGTCGCGATAGAGATCGCGCAGATAATCCTGATGCCATTTGGCGGGCAGGTTGGTGACGTCCCCGTTCCAGTGCAGGAGATCGAAGGCCGGATAGTCTTCGCCCAGCATGTAATTGTTGACGACGTAGTTCCAGATGAGGTCCGTGCCCCGCAGCAGGTTGAAGGTCGCCGCCATATAGCGCCCGTCGAGATAGCCTTCGGGCGAAAGCGACTGGATCGCGGCCAATTGCTGGTCGTCGACGAAGTGCAGCAATTCGCCCGCCTGCTCGAAATCGACCTGCGCGGTGAAGAAGGTCGCGCTTTTGACCTTGTCCTGCTCGCCCCGGCGATGCAGCAGCGACAATGTCGCGGCGAGCGTGGTGCCCGCGACGCAATAGCCGATGGCGTGGACCGCATCGACGCCCAGCCGTTCGCGCACATGGTCGATCGCCTCCATCTGGCCGCGCACGTAATCGTCCCAGACGACATCCTTCATGCTGGCATCGGCCGATTTCCAGCTGACCATGAACACGGTCAGCCCCTGGGCCACCGCCCAGCGCACGAAGCTCTTCTTCTCGTTCAGGTCGAGAATGTAGAAACGGTTGATCCAGGGTGGGAAGATGACGAGCGGGGTCTCCATCACCGTGTCCGTCGTCGGGGAATACTGGATCAGCTGGAAAAGCGGCGTCTCGTGGACGACCTTGCCCGGCGTCGTCGCGATGTTTTCGCCGAGAGTGAACGCGCTCGCATCGGTGTGGCTCAGCTGTCCGCGCCTGAGATCGGCGATCAGGTGTTCCATCCCCTTGACCAGATTTTCGCCGCGCGTTTCCAGCGTGCGTTCGAGCACGACCGGATTGGTCATCGGGAAATTGGCCGGGCTCGCCGCTTCGGTGATGGCACGGGTGGTGAAGCGCAATTGCTCGCGCTTGTCGGGCGTCAGGCCCTCCATATCGTCCACCATGGCGAGTGCCTGCTGGGCGAGGAACAGATAGGTCTGGTGGATCAGGGCAAAGGCGGGGTGGGCGCGCCAGCGCGGATCGGCGAAGCGCTTGTCCTTGAGCGGGAGATCGGGCTCCCCTTCGCTCATCGCGCCGGCCTTCGGTCCGATGCCATACTGGCCCAGCACCTGTTCCCACAGCGCCATGCCCTGCTCGAACAGGGCCTTTTGCTGTTCGACCTGCGCGATCGGCATCTGGCTGACCCAGTTTTCGGCCAGGCTCATCCAGCGGGTCGGATCGAAGAAGGGCATCATCGCCTTGGGATCGGCCATCTTCTCCTGCTGATATTCGAGCCACATGCTCTGGAGCTTGGTGCCGACCTCGGCCCAGTGCTGCATATCCTGGGGCGACATGGGGGAAACCGCCTCGCCGCCCGCCATCGGGAACAGGGAGGGGGCCATCGTCGGCGCGAACATGGGTGCGCCCATCGGCGCGAACATAGCTTGGGCGAGCTTGGCGGGGCCTTCCATCATTGCCGTCATGGAATCCCGGCTGAAGGGGTTGGGCGCTTCGGTCTTGTCGGTCATCACGGGCTCCGCTCGTTCTACCGCGCCGATCGGGATCAAGGCGCGCTTGCCTCCTGTGTAGAATATTCCGGCGCGCCGTGACTAGGGTGAGTTTGCGTGGCGGGCCGGAGCAGCTAGACGGGACATCGATACAACGCCGTCTCGCACTTTCGGAGGATCGCTTGGCCGAAGAATTCTACCGCATCAAACGCCTGCCGCCCTATGTGATCGCGGAGGTCAACGCGATGCGGCACGCGGCGCGGCGCGAGGGGCGCGACATCATCGACCTCGGCATGGGCAATCCCGATCGCCCGCCGCCCCAGCACGTCATCGACAAATTGTGCGAGGTGGCGGGCAAGCCCGGCGCGCACGGTTATTCCCAGTCCAAGGGCATTCCGGGCCTGCGCCGCGCACAGGCGAATTATTACGGGCGCCGCTTCAACGTCGATCTCGATCCCGAGCGCGAGGTGGTGGTCACAATGGGCTCGAAGGAAGGCCTGTCGAGCATGGCGACCGCGATCACCGCGCCGGGCGACGTGGTGCTGGCGCCGAGCCCGAGCTATCCGATCCACACGTTCGGCTTCATCATCGCGGGCGCCACCATCCGCAGCGTGCCGACCACTCCCGACGAGAAATACTGGCAGGCGCTCGACAATGCGATGGCCTACACCGTGCCGCGCCCGACCGTGCTGGTCGTCAATTATCCCAGCAATCCCACTGCCGAGACGGTCGATCTCGCTTTCTACGAACGGCTGGTCGCCTGGGCGAAGGAGAACAAGGTCTGGGTCCTGTCCGACCTTGCCTATTCCGAACTCTATTACGACGGCAAGCCGACCCGATCGATCCTGGAAGTGCCGGGGGCGAAGGACGTGGCGGTGGAATTCACCTCGATGTCCAAGACCTATTCCATGGCGGGCTGGCGGATGGGCTTCGCGGTCGGCAATCCCGAACTGATCGGCGCGCTGACGCGGGTGAAGAGCTATCTCGATTACGGCGCCTTCACACCGATTCAGGCGGCGGCCTGCGCGGCGCTGAACGGGCCGCAGGACATCGTGGAGGAAAACCGCCGCCGCTATCAGCACCGGCGCGACGTGATGGTGGAAGCCTTCGGGCGCGCGGGCTGGGACATTCCCGTGCCGCCCGCCAGCATGTTCGCCTGGGCGCCCCTGCCGCCGGGCTTCCACAATGTCGGCAGCCTCGAATTTTCCAAGCAATTGCTCGAACATGCTGGCGTCGCCGTGGCGGCGGGCGTGGGCTATGGCGAGGAGGGCGAGGGCTTCGTCCGCATCGCCATGGTGGAGAACGAACAGCGCATCCGCCAGGCGGCGCGCAATGTGAAGCGCTTCCTCGCCGAGCGAGGCTGAAAAGGGTCGGCGCTAACACTCCAAAGCGGAGGTTTCCGCGCCCGCAGCCCTGCGATCGGCCCGCTAGGCCCCCTTCCGGCCCGCACATCCGCGGAGCCGGGAAGGGTCGATGGCGCGCCGTTTCAATTGGATTTCGCTCGCCGAAGAGCCGCCCGAGCCGTGGGATCTGCGCCGGGCCGGCTGGACGATGCTGGCTGGCGAGGACAGCACCGCGCCGCTCCTCCTCGACGCGCGGGAAGGCACTGCGCCTGACGTGTCAAATACGCCGACCCGTCGGGTTGCGGTGCTGGGCGTGGACAGTCCGGCTCGGCGCGCAGAACTGCTCACAGGCGGTTTCGGCGAAGCCCTGGCAGCCGACATCGATCTCGCCGAACTGGCCGCGCGGGTGGAGCGCATGGCGGACAACGCCTCGCGCCTGTCGCGCGAAACGCGGGCCGGACCTGTGACGCTCGATCTCTTCCACCGCGACGGCCGGGTGGAGGACCGCTGGCTCGGCCTGCATCCCCGCGAATTCGCGCTGCTGTGGCATCTCGCCGAAACGAAAGGCCAGGTTGTGTCGCGCGCCGATCTCCTGATGGCGGTCTGGCGGCTGAAACACGATCCGGGGACCAACTCGCTCGAAGTTCATGTCTCGCGCCTGCGCACCAAGCTCAACGCCGCCGGGGTCAAGGGTCTGATCGAAACCGATCCCGCGGGCGGTTACCGGCTCAAAGGCTGACGCTGGACAGCGCCGCGCGCTTGTCCCACCATTGCGGGGAAGACCCGGCAAAGGAGCAGAGGCGTGCAGGAAAACGATCGGATTCGGATCGATCTCGGCGAGGATGGCGTGGCGCAGGTGCGCTTCACGCGCGGCGACAAGATGAACGCGCTCGACCCCGAACAGTTCGACCGGATCATCGAAGCGGGCGAGTATCTGCGGACGCTGAAAGGCCTGCGCGTGGTGGTCCTGTCGGGCGAGGGCAGGGCCTTCTGCGCGGGGCTCGACCTCTCCAGCATGGCCGCCGGTGGCTCCAGCCCGCAGGCGAAGCTGGCCGAGCGTACCCACGGCAACAGCAACCGCGCGCAGGAAGCGGCGATGACCTGGCGCAAATGCCCCGTCCCAGTGATCGCGGCGGTACACGGGGTGTGCTTCGGCGGCGGACTGCAGATCGCGAGCGGCGCGGACATCCGCGTGGTCCATCCCGAAACGCGCATGGCGATCATGGAGATGAAATGGGGGCTGGTCCCCGACATGGGCGGATACGCGCTGTGGCGCGGGCTGGTACGCGACGATGTCTTGCGCGAACTGGTCTATACCAATCGCGAATTTACCGGGCGCGAGGCGCAGGAGTTGGGGCTGGCGACCTTCGTCGAGGAGGACCCGCTCGCCCGCGCGACGGCGTTGGCCCAGACGATCGCGGGCAAGAACCCGGCGGCGGTGCGCGGCTCCAAGCGGTTGTTCGATGCGATGCACGACCGCGATACCGACGCGATCCTGATGGCCGAGAGTGAGGAGCAGGATCAAGTCATCCGCAAGCCCAACCAGATCGAGGCGGTGATGGCCGAGATGCAGAAGCGCGCGCCCCAATTCGAGGATTGAGGCCGGTCAGCAGAAGCGGAAGCGTCGCAACTCGTCGGCGCCCGCTTCGATCACGCCATCGAGCCCGATCGGATCGCGGGCGCCATCGGTCAGGCTTGCAAGCGTCTCACGGTCGTCTGCCGGAACGCAGGCCAGTACCCGCTCTCCCGAAGCCGTGCGCGCGACCACGGTGCCCATCCGAACCTCTCCGCCGCGATCGTAATGGACCGAGTAGGTTTCGAGCGTGACCGGCCCGTCATAGGCCTCGTCCAACGCGAGGACCGGGCCGCGCCGCGCGTCCGCTTCGGCCTGGTAGTCGTAGTCCTGCGGAAAGCGTGCGCCGGTCGGTTCGCTCGATAGAACGATCGTGTGATTGTAAGTCGCATAGCCGCCATTGGCGAACAGCAGGCCTCTGCCGCCGTCTTCCCGCAACCGCTCCACCATGCTGGCGACCGCGTGGCTCATATAATTGCCGATCGGGCCGCCGCCGAAGGTCAGGCCGCCGAAGACGGTGATAGGCCGCTCGATTGGCCAACCGAGCACGCGGCGCGCCATCTTCGGCACGCAGGGGAAGCAGCTGTAGAGCTCGACATGATCGAGATCTGCGGCGGTCACGGCATTGAGATCGAGCGCCCGCTCGATCGAGATCGCGAGGCTGGGCGAGGCGGCGTAGCTGTCGCGCTTCAGGAAATCCGCATCCTCCCGCGCCGCCGCCCCGTATCCGATATGGATCAGGCGTTCTTCGGCGATGCCGCGCCGCCGCGCTTCGGCGAGACTCGTGACGAGGAACCCCGCGCCCTGATTGACACTGGCATTGGCGACCTGGAACTTGGTGTAGGGAAAGGCAATCGGACGGTTGCGGGACGAAGGCGTGACGACCTCCTCCGCCGAAACCGGATTACCCAGCCAGGCGTGCTCGTTATCCGCCGCGACTGCGCTCATCCCGGCCCACAAGGCCCCGCTTTCCGCCTGCCCCTCGGCCAGCGACTGGCCCCATGCGGAGCGCGCCGCGTTTTCGTAGAGCGGATAGACATCGACCGGCAGAGTAAGGCCGTAGCTCTGCGCGTAGCCAGCCTTCCTGCGGTGCGGCGCATCGCGCAGCGCGTTGGGCTTCTCGCCGTCCTCGCGCGGTTTCAGCGCGGCGAGCTGGCCCGCCGTGCGCAGCGCCTCGCCGCCGACGATCGCGCAGATTACCGCCTCGCCCGCGCCGATCCGGTTGGCGGCGTCGTTCAGAAGGCGGGTCGGACCGTCGCCGTTCGGGCCGGGCGTGTGCGTGCGGTGGGCGGGATCGATGCCGAGCGCGGCGCAGAGTGCATCCTCCACCGGATTGAGCTGGGGCCAGCCGATCTGCGTCACCACTGCAAGACTGTCGCAATCGGTTAGCAAACCGGCTGCACCGTCCCGCTCCGCCCGTCGCAACGCTTCGGCCATCAGCCCGACCGGATCGAGCCCGTCACCGGGCTGGTCAGGCCGGTCGTTCACCTGCCCCACGCCCACGATCACCGGTATCCGTTCGACGTCCAAGTGCATCCGATCTCTCCCTTGCGCGGTTTCGCTACCCCCGATACCGGTTGCAAAACGAAACACAAAGGAGAGGCCCGCTCATGAAGACCGCGATCACCGAAATGTTCGGCATCCAGCATCCCATCATCCAGGGCGGGATGCACTATGTCGGCTTTGCCGAGATGGCGGCGGCGGTCTCCAATGCGGGCGGGCTGGGCATCATCACCGGGCTGACGCAGGGCACGCCCGAAAAGCTCGCCGACGAAATCGCGCGCTGCAAGGACATGACCGACAAGCCCTTCGGCGTGAACCTCACCTTCCTGCCCTCGCTGAACCCTCCCGACTATCCAGGCCTCGTGAAGGCGATCATCGAGGGCGGCGTGAAGGTGGTCGAGACCGCCGGGCGCAATCCTGAACAGGTCCTGCCGCATTTGAAGGATGCCGGGATCAAGGTGATCCACAAATGCACCAGCGTGCGCCATTCGCTGAAAGCCCAGTCGATCGGGTGCGATGCGGTCTCGGTCGACGGGTTCGAATGCGGCGGCCATCCGGGCGAAGACGATATTCCCAACATGATCCTGCTGCCCCGCGCGGCGGACGAACTGGAGATTCCCTTCGTCGCCAGCGGCGGCATGGCCGATGCGCGCAGCCTCGTCGCGGCGCTGGCGATGGGTGCCGAAGGGATGAACATGGGGACCCGCTTCATCGCGACGAAGGAAGCGCCGGTGCACGACAATGTGAAGCAGGCGATCCTCGCCGCGAGCGAGCTCGATACGCGGCTGGTCATGCGGCCCCTGCGCAATACCGAGCGGGTAATGACCAATGACGCGGTCGAAAAACTGCTCGAGATCGAGAAGGAAAAGGGCGCGGATCTCACGTTCGAGGATATCTACGAACAGGTAGCGGGTGTCTATCCGCGGATCATGTCGGAAGGGGACATGGATGCTGGCGCCTGGTCCTGCGGCATGGTGGCCGGCCTCATCAGCGACATTCCGACCTGTCAGGAACTGATCGACCGGATCATGAGCGAGGCCGAGGCGATCATCCGCCAGCGGCTCGCCGGTTTCCTCGACGCATAAGGATTTCGATCATGGATTACGTCAATCTCGGCCGTTCGGGCCTCAAGGTGTCGCGCCTGTGCCTCGGTTGCATGAGCTATGGCGACACCAGCCGCGGCTGGCATGGGGACTGGGTGCTGGATCAGGACCAGTCGCGCCCTTTCATCCGCGAGGCCATCGAAGCCGGGATCAATTTCTTCGACACCGCCAACATGTATTCGCTGGGCGCATCGGAAGAGGTGATCGGCAAATTGGTGCCCGAATTCGCCCATCGCGACGAGATCGTGGTGGCGACCAAGGCGTTCCTGCCGTGGAAGAAGGCGCCCAACGCGGGCGGCCTGTCGCGCAAGGCGCTGTTCCAGGCGGTGGACGACAGTCTGAAGCGCCTCGACATGGAGTATGTCGACCTGTTCCAGATCCATCGCTGGGATGCCTCGACCCCGATCGAGGAGACGATGGAGACGCTTCACGACATCGTGAAGATGGGCAAGGCGCGCTATCTCGGCGCGTCCAGCATGTATGCCTGGCAATTCGCCAAGGCGCAGGAAGTGGCGCGCGCGAACAACTGGACGCCCTTCGTCTCGATGCAGAACCACGTGAACCTGCTCTATCGCGAGGAGGAGCGCGAGATGATTCCCCTGTGCGAGGATCAGGGCGTGGGCCTGATCCCATGGAGCCCGCTCGCGCGCGGGCGCCTGGCGCGCGCTTGGGACGAAAGCACGGTCCGCAGCGAGACCGACGGGTTCGGAAAGACGCTCTACCGCCAGCATGTCGAGGCGGATCGTGCGGTGATCGAGGCGGTCGGCGCCATCGCCGAAGAGCGCGGGGTGGAGCGGGCCAGCGTGGCGCTCGCCTGGCAGTTTTCGAAACCTGCCATGGTCGCCCCCATCATCGGCGCAACCAAGTCCGGCCATATCGCGGCGGCAGTGGCGGCGACCGAGCTCGATCTGAGCGAGGAAGAGATCGCGCGGCTCGAAGCGCCCTACCTGCCCAAAAACCCAGTGGGGGTCGAAAGCACGGTGGCGGGCGATCTCGCTCTCACTCTGCGCCAGGAATAAACCCGACCTCGGCAAAAAATCGGCGCAAATCGCGCATTCTGCGACAGGCCTGTCACATTCGCGGCATCCCCGTCACGCATCGGTCACGCAAGCGCGACACAAGGCTCCGGCAAAGGGAGCGTTGCGTCGGGGTGCCATGGAAATCGTTTCGATCTTTCTGACCGGGGAAGAGGCGGAGGCGTTCGCGCCCTTCGATCATGACGACACCCATGTCGTGTTCGATCGCCTGACCGGCGAAGGGCCGCGCCGCATCGCGGAAGGGCAGGTCTGGGCCTTCATCGACTGGGTCCTCGACGATATGTCGGGCCTCGAAATGTGCCGCCGCCTGCGCAGTGATCCGCGCATGGCGGATGCGCATATCACCATGGTGCTGGATGGCGAGGACAAGGCTGCGCACGACGAGGACCGCCGCCGCGCGCTGAAGGCGGGGGCGGACGATTACATGATCGGCCCCGTCGATCGCCACGCCATGCTCGACCGGGTGTTCGCTCTGCGCTCGCCGCGCCAGCAACATCGGGTGGCGCGCGTGATCGAGCTGGGCGCGCTGACGATCGATCTGGGATCGCTCCAGGCGCGCTGGGGCGGCGAGCGGCTGGCCCTTCGCCCCAACGAATTCCGCCTGCTGCGCTTCTTCGCCGAAAATCACGACCGCGTGCTCAGTCGGCAGGATTTGATCGCGGGGCTGGGCAAGCAGGAACCGCCGATTGACGAGCGCACCGTCGATGTCTGGGTCGGCCGCCTGCGCCGCGCGCTCCAGCAGGCAGGCGCAGGCCAGCCGCTGCGCACGGTGCGATCGCTGGGCTATGTCTTCGACAGCGAATAGAGGCTGCCGCGGGCGGCCCCTTCCACACACCTGAAAGCCGCGATCAGTATTGCGGAACGAGCTTCAGCGCAGGGGGCGTATTTTGCAGCGCGGCCGCGACATCCGCCGCATCGATCTCGCAGCGGTCGCGCCCGGCGGACTTGGCGCGATAGAGCGCGGAGTCGGCGCGGCGGAACAGGTCGCTCGTCGCTTCGCCCACCGTCATCGTCGCCATGCCGATGCTCACTGTGATGGGATCGGTATCGGCGTAATCGAGCTGCGCGATCGCCAGGCGCATACTTTCGCAGGCGAGGAAGGCGGCGCGCTGGTCCAGCGGCAGGAGCAGGACGAATTCCTCGCCCCCCACCCGCGCCGCGTGGCCCGCGGAAGGCCGGTTGCGTTCGAGGCAGGCGGCGACCTTGCGCAGCACCTCGTCGCCCACGGCGTGGCCGAAACGATCGTTGAAGCGTTTGAAATGATCGACGTCGATGACAGCGATACTGAGCGCAGGGTTTGGCCCTGTTCTTTGCGCATCGTCCAGCCAGCGGTCCAGCGCGCGGCGATTGGGGAGGCCGGTGAGCGGATCGCAAAGCGCCTCGGTCTGCGTTGCCCTGACCACCGAATGCAGGAAGCTCGCAATGACCAGCAGGCCGGAAGCGATGATGAGCAGGCCGCTGCTCGCCTGCGAGATGGCGGCGTAGATCGTGCTCGCATAGTCCCGCTCCGTCGCCCCCGTTCCCAATCTGAGAGCGAAGGCGGCCTTCATCGGGAAATGCAGGGCCGTAACGATATAGACGAGGGCCAGACAGCGATTGAGCCGGGAAGGCGGCGCGTGCCGCTTCATCGCCACCGCGCACAGGATCGCCGCAAGGGTGAACCAGCTCTGGAAGGAGAGCTGATACCAGACCGTATCGCGCGGCGCCTCGATCGTCGCGATCCGCCAGATGCAGCCTCCGATCAGGATCAGCGCGGCGCTGGCCCACATCGGTCGGCGATCGTGATAGTGCGACATCGCCAGCGCCATCGTGACCAGCGCGGTGAGGAAGGAGGCGAAACTGACGGTTTGCAGAACCGCGACATTTCCGCCCAGCCATATGGCGAGGCTCGCCAAAGGCTCGATAACGCCGAAGGCATAGGCCAAAGCAAACCAGCGCGCGCGCCGGACCATCGGATAGGTATGGGCCGCGACGAGAAACGCCCCGATGAACATCGCGGCGACCAGGATATTGGTCAGGATCGGCAGGATGGCCTGAGGCATGGTCGCGATGATGGTCCCGGTAGACGGCTCAGGCCTGGAAGCGGCCGGTTCGGGAAACCTCTATGGCAGGTATGCTTACGAACGGGTAAATCGCCCGGACGTCCAGAGCCTTAAAGCCCTCCGAACCGGCCCGCCTGATAATCGCGAATGGCCTCGGCGATTTCCGTATCGGTGTTCATGACGAAGGGGCCGCGCGCCGCGACCGGTTCCCCGATCGGATCGGCATGGCCGTACAGGATGCGCGCGCCGCCTTCGCTTGCCACCTCGACCCGATCGCCATCCCCGAGGACGGCGAGCGTGTGTTCGGAAACGGTGCTGCCACCGATATCCGCCCTACCTTCGATCGTGTAGAAAAGCACGTTCCTTCCCCGAGGGGCCGGTAGCGAAGCGTGCCCGTCGGGTTCGATCGAGACTATGGCCAGCATCACGTCCGTCAACGAGCGGACCGGCGCGCCATCGATTCCCGACACGACCTCCATCGCGACGCCATCGCCCAGCCTTTCCGTCAGAATATCCGCTGCGGGCACCGGGACATAGGCCGGATCGCTCATCTTCAGGCGCGCGGGGAGGTTCACCCAGAGTTGCAGGATTTCCAACGGACCGCCGCTGCGCTTGAACGCCTCGGGCGAAAGCTCGGCATGGACGAGGCCGCTGCCCGCCGTCATCCACTGAACGCCGCCCGCTTCGACCACGCTCGCCCCCGAACCGCTATCGTGATGGGCGAGGCTGCCCGAGAGGATGAACGTCACCGTCTCGAACCCGCGATGCGGATGGGGGCCGAAGGGCAGGCCGTGATTGTCCGGCGGATAGGTTTGCGGCCCGTGGTGGTTGAGGAACAGGAACGGGTCGACCTGGGGCAGGCCGGGGCCGGGCAGGGGCCTGCGCGTGACCAGATCCTGGATATCGTCTCGGACCGCGCGATGGAGCGAGAGGACTTCTCGGCTGCTCACGCGGTCTCTCCGGGAAGGATCGGTTCCGGCCCCGCAGGCACGATGCCATGCGGATTGATGCGTTCGTGGCTTTCGTAATAATGGTGCTTGATGTGCCGGAAATTGACCGTCTCGGCGATCCCGTCAAGATCGTAGATCCGGCGGGTGAAGGCGGCGAGATTGGGATAGTCCGCGATCCGGCGGATATTGCACTTGAAATGGGTGTGATAGACCGGATCGAAGCGGATGAGCGTGGTCCACAAGCGGATATCCGTCTCGGTCAACCGGTCGCCGATTAGCCAGTCCCGCCCGTCGAGCCGATCTTCCAGCTCGTCCAGCATCGCGAAGAGCGGCTTCACCGCCTTGTCGTAGGCTTCCTGCGTTGTGGCGAAGCCTGCCTTGTAGACCCCGTTATTGATCGCGTCGTAAATCCGCTCGTTCAGCGCATCGATCTCGTCGCGATGGCTTTCGGGATAAAAGTCGAGATCGTTCGCTCCGCACCCGTCGAACGCGCTGCCGAGCATCCGCATGATGTCCGCGCTTTCGTTGTTCACGATCGTTTCGGTCTGCGTATCCCACAGCACCGGAACGGTGACGTGACCCGAATAATCGGGCTTGGAGTGGGTGTAGAGCTGGTGAAGGTTGCTGGCGCCGATCGCGGGATCGCCGGTCACGCATTCGCCATCGCGGAACGACCAGCCGCCGTCCTTCATTAGCCAATGAACGACATTCAATTCGATCGCATCGGTGAGCCCTTTCAGATGGCGCACCGCATTGGCGCGATGCGCCCAGGGGCAGGCGAGGCTGATATAGAGGCGATAGCGCCCGGCTTCGGCGGGAAAGCCGCCTTCGCCGGTCGGGCCGGGCGACCCGTCGGGCGTGATCCAGCTGCGAAACGCACTCTCGTCGCGTTCGAACTCGCCGCTGTCCTCGTCGTTATGCGCCCATTCGTCGTGCCATTCGCCGTTCTTCAGATAACCCATGATGTTCGCAATTCCTCGGTTGAGCGGTAACGCGCTGCGATGCCCGAAGCGCAAGAACGCTGCGGGCCACGAAAGGCGAACGGGCTTGGGCGGCATTCGTTTCGCGGGAGGAGATCATCTTCCCGCCGAACAGCCTTATCTCGTGATGATGGAGGAGATGGTGGGCGCGGCAAGGATTGAACTTGCGACCCCACCCGTGTGAAGGGTGTGCTCTACCACTGAGCTACGCGCCCGCCCGTGGGGCAGCCTTGGGCTGCCGGGCAGGGGCGCGCCTTTACGCCTGGTGGACGGCCTTGGCAAGCGGTCAGCGCGAAATTTGCGCCGCCCGGCGTGCCAAAGACTTGGTCAGTCGAGGATCAGTCTCGCCAGTCTGCCCAGCCAGCCATTGAGGCCGCTACCCATTCCGTAGAGACGGGCCGTCTTCGCGGTCGGCGTCTGCGGGCATTCGAGACAATAGGCCTGCGCACCCTGCGTGGTGAGAAGGCGATCGAGATCCGCCTCGATCCGCCCGGCGAGCGCCTGCTGGCGGCGCGCGAAGAGGGCGGTCATGTCGGCCCGCGCTTCGCTTTCGTCTCCGACCAGCCACTGGCGCAGCAACGTATCGTAAGTGCCCGGCTCGTCACCCAGATAGGCGACGTGCCAGCCGCCGTCCTCGAGGCCCGCTTCCTTCGCGGCCCAATCGATCGCGGTCTGGAGGCTGCCATACTGGTCGACCAGGCCGATCTGGCGCGCCGCACCGCCATCCCAGACCCGGCCCTGGCCGATGCGGTCAGCCTGTTCCATGGTGAGATTGCGCGCCTGCGAGACGCGGGTGAGGAAATCGCGATAGCCGTCCTCGATCCCCGACTGGATCATCGCGTCGACTTCGGGCGTGAAGCCCCCGATCAGATCCGGCTGGCCCGACAGGGGCGTGGTGCGTACCCCATCGGTCGAAACGCCGATCCGCTCCGCAAGCCCTTCGAAGGTCGGGATAACGGCGAAGATGCCGATCGATCCGGTGATCGTCTCGGGTTCGGCGAAGATACGGTCGGCGGGTGTCGAGACCCAGTATCCGCCGCTCGCGGCGACATTCGCCATCGAGACCGCGACCGGGATATCGTTCGCCTTGTGGCGCAGGATCGCGCGGCGGATTTCCTCGCTTGCCAGCACCGATCCGCCGGGCGAATCGACCCGCACGACCAGCGCGGCGAGATCGTCGTTCAGCGCTTCGTCCAACAGGTCGGCGATGCGCGTGCCGCCGGCCGTGCCGGGCCCCGCATCCCCGTCGACGATCTGGCCGGCGATCGTGACCACGCCGATCGCGCCGCCTTCCGCCGCAGGTTCGGTATCTTCGAGCCAGGGTTCGAACTCGGTCGCCGGATAGGCGTTGCGTTCGCTCGACCAGTCGTCCGCGCCGACAAGCTCAACGACCCGAGCTTCGAATTCGTCGCGGCTGCCGAGTTTGTCGACGAGGCCCGCGGCGAGCGCGGCGCTGGCCGGGTCGCCGTTCGATGCGGCCAGCCAGGCCTGCGGATCGCGCGTGGCGAGCGCGATATTCGCCTTGGGCCGCGCCTTCTTCACATGCGCCTGCCATTCGCCCCATAAAGCGCCGTAGAGCGCGGCGTAATTCTCGCGCGCCTCGTCCGACATGGTGTTGCGCAGATAGGGTTCGACCGCGCTCTTATAGGTGCCGACGCGATAGACGCGGGCGTTGACGTCGAGATTTTCGAGCAATTCGCCGTAATAGAGATTGCCGCCGCCAGGTCCCGCAATGGCCGCGCCGCCCAGGGGATCGACCCAGATTTCGCTGGCATGGCTGGCGAGCAGCAAGGCATCGTCGGCATAGGCGGTCGCGAAGCTCATCACCGGCTTGTCCGCCGCGCGCACCCGGTCGATCGCCTCGCCGATATCCTGCAAATGGACCTGCCCACCGCCGAGGAAGCTGTCGAGATCGAGCACGACCGCGGTGATCCGCTCGTCGCTCGCCGCCGCGTCCAGCGCTCGCACGAGGTCGCGGGCCTGGTATTCGCCGATCGGCGCGGCGCCCGAGAGCAGCGCCTGGAACGGATCGATCGGGGTGCGTTCTTCGACCACCACCCCGTCGAGCGCGAGGACCAGCGCGCCTTCGCGAACCTGCGCGGGGCTGGGCCGCGCGGTCAGCACGGCATAAAGCGCGAAGAAGAACAGCAGCATGAAGACGAGCACCAGCCCGTCCTTGATCCCCACCAGCAAGCGCCACACCCGGCCTGCGAATTTCATTCGATCGTCCCCATCAGCTTGCAGTCTTCAGCTTAGGCGCCGGGGTTTAGGGACGATGCGGAGCGAGCGCCACCGATAATGCTTGAGCGGCCCATGGCGCTCGATTAGGGGCATGGCTTCAATGGCATCGTCCGGCGTCCCTTCTTCCCAGAACCGCTATCCTGCGGGGCGGCTCGCCTTCCCGCATCGCGACCTCACGGGCATCGCGCAGCTGGAGCGGCACGAGATCCTGTTCCTCCTCGACGAGGCGGAACAATGGGTCGATTTGAACCGCAAACGGCACAAGCATCACGATACCCTCGCCGGGCTGACGATCATCAATGCCTTCTTCGAAAATTCGACCCGCACGCTCCTCAGCTTCGAGATCGCGGGCAAGCGGTTGGGCGCGGACGTCGTGAACATGCACGCCGCGACCAGCAGCGTGAAGAAGGGTGAGACGTTGATCGATACCGCGATCACCTTGAACGCCATGCGCGCCGATGGGATCGTGATCCGTCACGGATCGAGCGGGGCGACGCAATTGATCGCCGGATTGGTCGATTGTCCGGTCCTGAATGCGGGCGACGGGCAGCACGAGCATCCGACCCAGGCCCTGCTCGATGCGCTGGCGCTGCGCGAGGCGCTGGCCGACCGGGGGGAGCCGAGCGAGGATTTCACCGGGCTGACAGTCACGATCTGCGGCGATATCCTGCACAGCCGCGTCGCGCGTTCGAACCTGCTTTGTCTTCAGGCTTTGGGGGCGAGCGTGCGCCTGTGCGCGCCGCCCGCATTGATGCCGCAGGGGATCGAAAGAATGGGGGCGGAGGTCTTCCACGATTTCGACCGGGCGCTCGACGGTGCCGACGTCGTCATGATGCTGCGGCTCCAGACCGAGCGGATGAGCGGGCAGTTCATCCCGTCGGCGCGCGAATATCATCACCTTTACGGGCTGACGAAACAGCGGCTCGACCGCGCGGCGCCCGAAGCGCTGGTCATGCATCCCGGCCCGATGAATCGCGGGGTCGAGATCGACAGCGACGTCGCCGACATGCTCGACCGTTCGATCATCACTCGCCAGGTCGAAATGGGCGTGGCGATCCGCATGGCCTGTCTCGACGTGCTGACCCGCAAGGCGCGCGGCGTGGAGGGGTGGGCGTGAAGCAGGCCCGGCCGATCACGATCATCGGCGGCAGGCTGGTTCTGCCCGATGGGATGCGCGAGGGGGCGATCCGGCTGGTCGATGGGCGGATCGCGGCGCTGGGCGATATCGCGCCGCAGGACGGTGACGAGGTTGTGCAGGCGCGCGGGCGTTTCGTCGCGCCGGGCCTCGTCGATTACGGCGTGTTTGCGGTCGACAAGCCGGCCTTCCATTTCGGCGGGATCACGCGCGCCGCGCTGATGCCCGACCAGTCCCCACCGCTCGATCTGCCGAGCCGGGTGGCGTATATTTCGAAAAGCGGGAAGCCCGATTTCTGGGTCCACCCGCTTGCCGCCGCGACCCGCGGGCTCGAGGGGGAATCGCTCGCCGAAGCGGCGCTGATGCGCGCGGCGGGCGCGCGAGGGATTGCGACCGGGCGGCGCTGGATCGATAATTCGGGCGTGATGCTGCGGCTGCTGCGCTATGCCGCCATGCTCGACCTGCCCGTGGTGGCCCATGCCGAGGATGGCGCGCTGTCCGCCGATGCGGTGGCGACCGCGGGCGAGATGGCGACGCGGCTGGGCCTGCCGAGCGCGCCTGCCGAGGCAGAGACGCTGGCGATCGCGCGCGATCTTGCGCTGGCCGGGATCGCGGGCGCGCGCATCCATTTCCGGCAGGTGACGACGCGGGCGGGGATCGCCCTGATCCGCGAGGCGAAGGCGCGCGGCGCGAAGGTGACCGCAGGGGTGACGCCCGCCCATTTCATGCTGTCCGATCTCGCCATCGCGGATTTCCGCAGTTTCATGCGCCTCTCCCCGCCTCTGAGGCCCGAGGACGATCGCGAGGCGGTGATCGAGGGGATAGCCGATGGGACGATCGACATCGTCGCCAGCGGCCACGATCCGCGCGGGGTGGAGGACAAGCGCCTCCCCTTCGCCGATGCCGAACCGGGCATGGCCGGGGCCGAGACGCTGCTCGCCATGCTTTTGACGCTCGAGCGGGACGGGCGGATCGACATGGCGCGTGTTTTCGACCTCTGCGCCCGCGCACCCGCGCGCCTGCTGGGCGTCGAGGCGGGGGCGCTGGTCGAGGGTTATGAGGCGGATATCGCGCTGATCGATCCCGAAAAGCCCTGGATCGTCGATCGGCGCAAGATGGAAGCGACCGCGGGCAACACGCCTTTCGACGGCCAGCCGACGCAAGGCCGGGTGACGGCTCTTTTCAAGGGCGGTGTCGCCGTAAAGCTCTAAGGCGCGGCTAACAGCGTGTCGGCGTTATCGGGACGCCATCCGCACATTGGCTTCGAGCGCGCCGGGCAGCGGGTTGTTGGCCGCATAGGCGATACAGCCGCCGCCGCCTTTCTTGACCAGCGAACACAGGCTCCGTGCGCTCGTTTCGGCATAGCCCGACGCGGCGACGCGGTAATACATCTTGCCCTTGACCTTGGCCTTGGTGATGACCTTTTCCGCGCCTGCCAGTTCGGGATGGCGCTGCTGGAAGACCTTCCAGGCCTGCTGCGCATCCGACATCGAGAAATAGCTGCCGAGCTGGACGCGGTAATCGCCGCTCTTGGCCACGAAACCGATGCCCGGAGCCGTCGGCGCAGGCGTGCGAGCGACGGCTGCGGTCGGCTTTGCGACGCGCGCCGGAGTGGGCGCAGAAACGCGGTCGACCGTGCGGGTCTCCGGCGCTTCGAAGGCTGCGGCCACCGAATGCGCGACCGGGCGAGCGACTGTCCCGGGTGCGGCCTTGGGCGCAGCATTTGTCAGATCAGGCCCGTTCAGCGCGGGCAATTCGCCGTTCGCGGCGAGGACTGGCCTCGCCACGGGAGCCGGCGTCGTGGTTTCCGCCGCCAGCTGATTGACGCTGGGATGGTTGGCGAGGGCGAGGCGGGCCGGCTGGCCGGGGTCCTGCACCATCTCGACGCCGAGCAGATCGGCGACGCGATGGCGAAAATAGACCGGATTTGCCATCTGCCCCCAATGGGCCATGCGCTCGCCCACCTTGTCGGCGGGCACATCCTCTGCCGCCATCAAGCGCGCGGCGCGCCAATCGCCGTGGAGGGCATAGGCATAGGCGAGGTTCTGGCGCACCTTGGCCGAGTTTTCGCCGAAGCGAAGCTGGTTGGCGAGCACGAGGACGCCGCGCTGCGGCTGGCCCGCCAAGGCGATGGCGAGGCCGAAATCCGCCGGGTCGAGATCGGTTTCGTGCGCGTCGAGCGTGGCGAGAGCGGCGCTCTGCTGTCCGCTGGCGATCTGGGAAAGGGCGAGCGAGACGATCGTGCGCGGGGATCCGGCGCCCAGTTGCAGCGCTTCGTCGAGCGTCGCGGCGGCCGATTCGAACCGTCCGGCCTCGATATAGGCGGCTCCGAGCAATTCGCGCAGACCCGCATCGCGCGGCGATGCCAGCACGGCGCTTTCCGCAAAACCGACCGCCTTGTCGCTCTTGCCCTTGGCCAGCGCGTCTTCGGCCTTGACCGCCGAAACGGAAGCGGGCGGAGCGACCTTGGCGTTGCACCCCATCAGCGTGGCGCTTGCAAGCGCGGTGGTCAGCGTCAGGCCGACCATGCGGGCGGTCCGATCGATAGTCATGCGGCGCATTTCCCTCTCCCTCAGCGGTCGGGCGTTCGTTTTTGCGAAGCTGGTCACGGGCGTTTCACCTGCGTGGCCAGAGTTTCGATTTCGGGCATTTTGGCGAGCATCGCGTCGAGCGCCTGCGTCACCAGAACCTGGGCGCTGGATCCGCTGATCGTGGAGGCGAGGCGGAGGCGCAGATGGCGTTCCGGGTCGAGCCGCAAGGTAAAGGCGGCGCGGCGATTGCCGGACGATGCGGTCTTGGCGACCAGCTTGGCAGCGGGCTTGATCGCGGCCTCGATAGCATCCTGGCGGTTTTCGTCGAGCTTCCTGGCGATCCGTTCGATGGTTTCGCGCACGGGGCTGGGGGCAGGGTTGGCGACATGCTCGGGCTCGGCTTCGGCCTGACCGGCGTCGAGAGCGGCCGCCTCCGATTCGCTGCCGAAGCGCACGATCCGCGCGCCGGAATTGCCGGGCGTGGGGGCATTATCACCCATGTCGTTCCAGCCGAGATCTTCCAGTTCGGCGGCAGCATCGGCGGGATCGATCTTGCCCGCCATGCCGTGCTGCGGACGCATGGCCGGGCGCGCGCCGCCCTTGCGGGCAAGCAGCGTCGGCGAAAGGGAGGCGAAGCTGGCGTCGCTCATGATCTGCGTTCCCGTTCGGGCCCCTTCCTTACTGCGCCACCCGGCGGCCGAAGCCGCCCTGGGGGCGATGGGCGCTCGGCATGGCGCTCTGCATGTTCGGCGCGGCGAAGACGGTGCGGCGGAAATTCTTTTCGAGCCGGTCGGACACGTATTTCCACAGCGCGGTGACTTCGGCGGCGCTGCGGCTGTCGGGGTCGACTTCCATGACCGTGCGCCCGTCGATCATCGAGGCGGCGAAATCGGTGCGATGGTGGAGCGTGATCGGCGCGACCGTGCCGTGCTGCGACAGGGCGACGGCGGCTTCGGAGGTGATCCGCGCCTTGGGCGTCGCGCCGTTGACCACGAAGACCAGCGGCTTGCCCGCGCGCTCGCACAGATCGACCGTGGCGCCCACGGCGCGCAGATCGTGTGGAGAAGGCCGGGTGGGCACGACGATCAGCTCGGCAACCGAGATCACGGACTGGATGGCCATGGTGATGGCGGGCGGGGTGTCGATCACCGCAAGCTTGAAGCCCTGCTGGCGCAGCATCACGAGATCGCCGGCGAGTCGGGCCACGGTGGTCTGGGCGAAGGCGGGATATTCCGCCTCGCGCTCGTTCCACCAATCGGCGAGCGAGCCCTGCGGGTCGATATCGATCAGCACCACGGGCCCCGCGCCCGCCCGCTGCGCCTGCACGGCGAGGTGCCCGGACAGGGTCGTCTTGCCCGATCCGCCCTTCTGCGATGCCAATGCCAGTACACGCAAAGCCTGGTCCCCCGAAAATACCTCGATCGCACGGACCATCTCGTTCGATCGATTTCGTCCGCGATGGGCGAACGTTCGATCCGGGGAATCGCAGACTACCCTAAATTTTAAGTTAAGGCGGCGCGCGGTTCGGTTGCCCTTCGTGCGCTCGGCAAGACGGGCGGCTTCTGGTTCGGGCATGGCAACGTTTTGCTAACGCCCGGTTTACTATAGAGTGGGCGAAAGCGCCCCGCGGGATCGACGCAGGATCGATACGGGGCCATGGATCGGCGGAGACTTACGATGGCATCTTCTTCCCTTATTCGCACTCTCGGCAGCGGCGTACTGGCCGGCTGCCTCCTCGCAATCGGCGCGCCCGCGCTCGCGGATGTGAAGGCCGGAGTCGATGCCTGGTCGGCGGGCGATTACGCCACGGCGGTGCGCGAATGGTCGGGTCCGGCGCAGGCGGGCGATGCCGATGCGCAGTTCAATCTGGCGCAGGCCTACAGGCTGGGGCGCGGGGTCGATGCGGACAAGGCGCAGGCAGAGGCGCTCTATGCCGCCGCCGCCGCGCAGGGCCATGTCCAGGCATCGGACAATTACGGGCTGATGCTGTTCGAGGACGGGCGGCGCGAGGCGGCCATGCCCTATATCGCGGCAGCTGCGGACCGGGGCGATCCGCGCGCGCAATATCTTCTGGGCGTCGCGCACTTCAACGGCGATCTGGCGGAAAAGGACTGGCCGCGCGCCTATGCGCTGCTGACGCTAGCCAACAATAGCGGCCTTCCGCAGGCCCGCGCGGCGATGGCGCAGATGGACGAATTCGTCCCGCTCGCCGATCGCCAGCAGGCGCAGGTCCTCGCCCAGCAGATCAAGAGCGAGGCCGACGCCAATCGCGCGCGCCAGCTCGCCGCGATCGATCTGGGGACCGCCCCGGTGGCGACGCCTGTGGCGACGTCGGGCAATGCCGCCGCGAGCCAGCCGCGCGCCGTACAGGTAGCGGACGCCGACAGCGCCGGGGCCGATTACACTCTCCCGTCGAACGGGGCGCGGCCCGCGCCGGTCCCCGGCAAGCCTGCCTCGCAGGTCGCATCCGCAAACGCAGCCGTCGCAGCGAGCGCTGCCGCCGCCACCGCCGCTCCTGCAAGCACGAGCGCGCGGATGACCGGGGACTGGAAATTGCAGCTCGGCGCATTCGGCGATAGCGGCAATGCGGACAGGCTGGCGAGCCGCCTGGCGAACAATTCCGCTCTCGGCGGCGCGCGGGTCGAACGCGAAGCGGCCGGGCGCCTCACCAAGGTGATGGCGGTGGGCTATCCCAGCCGCGATGCTGCCGAAAGTGCCTGTTCGGCGCTGAAGCGCGGCGGCCAGGACTGCCTCGTCACCCGCTGATCGCCGACCTCCCCCTTTCCTCTCCGCCCGGGATCGCTAAGACCGGGTGGGGACCACGGGGGACAGAATGACCGATACCGAACAGCCGATCGCTGCCGCGCCCGATCAGCCGCAGGCTGGCGCCGCGCCACTTGGCGCTATGCCATTGGGTGCTTCGCCTGATCGGATCGCCAGCCTCGATTTCATTCGCGGCATCGCGGTGATGGGCATCCTCGCGGCGAATATCGTCGCCTTCGGCCAGCCATTCGCCGCCTATATGTATCCCGACGCCTTCCTGACGCCCCATGGCGAGGCGGAGAACTGGATGTGGGTGGCGCAGTTCGTCCTCGTCGACGGCAAGATGCGGGCGCTGTTCTCGCTTCTGTTCGGGGCCGGGCTCTATCTGTTTCTCGAAAAGGCCTGGGCGCGCGGGCAGGGGCGCTGGCTCCAGGTACGCCGCCTTTTATGGCTGGGCCTGTTCGGCCTCATCCATTTCTTCCTGATCTGGACCGGCGACATCCTGTTCCTCTACGCCGTCTCCGGCCTCGCCGTGCTGCCCTTCGCGAAGATGGTGCGCCGCAACCAGTTCATCCTCGGCGTGCTGGGCTATTGCGTCGGCGGGATCGTCTATGCTGCGATGGCGGCGTCCATGGTGATGAGCGCGAACGGGACCATTCCGGGCAATGCCGAGACGCGGGCGGAGGTACAGGGCGTTATGGTCGACGCGCAGGACGAAGCCATCGCCGAGGACATGATCGACGCCGACCTGATCGCGAGCGGCGATTATGGCGGGCTGGTGGGGCGCAATCTCACCGTCAACGCGACCGAGCCTTTATCCATGCTCTTGCTGTTCTGGCTCGAGACGCTTCCGCTGATGCTGATGGGCATGGCGCTGTATCGCAAGGGGCTGTTCTCGGGCGCGATCGATCGCCGCAAACAGAAGCTCTGGGGATGGGCGGGCGTGCTGATCGGCGGGGCGCTGACGCTGTGGATTGCGCTGGCGGTCCGTGCCGGCGGGTTCGGGTATTGGGACACGATGGCGGCCTTTATCGGCTGGTCGCATTTCCCGCGCCTCTTCATGGGGCTGGGCCTTCTCGCTCTGCTCGCGCTGTGGGGCGAGACTGCACGCGGCTGGCTGGCCGTGCGGGTGTCGGCGGCGGGCAGGGCGGCCTTCACCAATTATCTCGGGACGTCGGTGGTGATGATGTTCGTCTTCCATGGCTGGGCGGGGGGGCTGTTCGGCGAATTGTCGCGCGGCGCGCTGTATGGGGTCGTGGTGATCGCCTGGGCTTTGATGCTTCTATGGTCGAAACCATGGCTGGAGCGGTATCGGTATGGCCCGCTCGAATGGCTCTGGCGCTGCCTGACCTATGGACGGCTCTTCGCGCTCCGGCGCTAAAAAAGCACCCTCACCCTTGCTATTGAGAATAACTCTCACTACTCCTGTGAATGCGAATCGATCGCAACGGGAGAGTAGCGCGCGTGTACGTCTGTATCTGCAACGCCATCCGCGAAAACGATCTGCGCCGCGTGGCCCGCCATTGTCCGGGCGATGCGGAGGCTTGCTATGCCGCCTTGGGCAAGACGCCCAATTGCGGCGCGTGCCTGTGCGAAGCGGACGAGATCGTGGACGAGGAACGCGAAATGGCCTTCGTTCCCGAACACGTCGCGGCCTGATCGCGCGCTATTGAAACGCGCTCGCAATGGCGGAAATCCGCTATTTTTAAGAGCTTACGGGCTTGCCAGCCGATGACCCGTCCCCCATACCGCAGCGGTAAATTCCCTCTGGCAGGAGACCCCCGGTGAAGGGCGACGAAAAGGTCATCGACTATCTCAACAAAGCGCTCACCAACGAGCTGACCGCGATCAACCAGTATTGGTTGCACTACCGCGTTCTGGACAATTGGGGCGTCTTCAAGCTCGCCGCGTACGAGCGCAAGGAATCGATCGAGGAGATGGAACACGCCGACTGGCTGGCGGATCGCATCCTGTTCCTCGATGGGCTGCCCAATTTCCAGGCCCTGCACAAATTGAAGGTCGGCGAATCGGTCAAGGAAGTGCTGGAAGCCGATCTCGCGCTGGAGATGGAGGCGATCCCGCTGCTGCGCGAAGCCGCCGATTACTGCCAGCAGGTCAAGGATTTCACCTCCGGCCAGTTGTTCGAGAAGATCCTCCGCAACGAGGAGGAGCATGTCGATTTCCTCGAAAAGCAGTTCGACATGATCGTGCGGATGGGCGAGCAGAATTACATCCAGCTCCAGAGCGCGGCTGCCGGGGAAGACGGCAATGAAGGCGGCGCCTGGGGCCTTGGCGGCGGAGACGGCAACGGCAATTAAGCGGATGGCCCGACTCGCGCCGGGCCGTCACGCGCGCCGCATCGTCAGCCGAGCTCCCAGAACGGAGCGTGGCCGGTGCCGCGCTTGATGAGGCGCGCGATGCGCTTGCCGTCGGCAAACAGTTCGGCGCTCCCGCGAACCAGGTTGATGTCGGACACGAGCAAGGCGGATTCGACGCTGTCGCTATCCAGCTCGGTATCGCAACCGTTCGAATGCGCGCCCGCATTGTCGAGGGGCCGGATCACGATCTGAACTCTGCCCACATTCCTCTCCTTCGCGCGGGATCATGGAGATATGAGGCCGCGCTTGTGAACGGAGTATGGTGAGAGCGCTCGTCCGCCCGCAATTCCGTAACGTCTTGGCGCAAATGTGCTGTCGCGCGCCCCGAACCCGAACCGCCGGGTCAGTCGCGCTTGCGCTCGCGGCGCTGCCAGAACCGCTTGCGCGGCGAGCGCGGGTATCTGATGCCGATCGCGGCGAGGCGAGTCTCGCGGAAGAAATAGATCAGGCCGATTATCAGCAGCACCATGGTCAGGATCCAGCAGGCCGCGATCAGTGTGCCGATCTGCGCCTCGATCCAGGCGCTTATGAACAGGAGCGCGATCACCAGGCTGATGACGGACGCCGCACCCGTGCCGAACATCACCGCGACCTGCGCCAGCGCGCGTCGCTTTTCCAGCCAGACGCGTTCCTCGTCCTGCGGGTCGGTCCGGCCATCCTCGATACGGTCGTCGATGCGCTCGATCCGGTTGGCGATCCAGATCATACGGCTGACCAGGACGTTCATGATCGCCCCGATCGCGGCCAGCAGGAAGGCGGGCGCGAGGCTCAGGGAAACGATCTGCTGCACGCGCGGCGTGCTCGCCGTGCGCTCGAGAATGTCGGACGCCACTGGTACGGCGGAAGTCAGCAGGTCGGCGATCATGACGAGGCGTAGGGGTTCTTCGCGCTTTTGAGGACGACGCGCACCGGCACCGCGTCGAAGCCCAGCTTGGCGCGGATGCCGTTGACGAGATAACGTTCGTAGCTTTTCGGCAGCATGTCGAGCCGCGTGCCGAATACCACGAAGCGCGGCGGACGAGTCCCGGCCTGCGTGATATAGCGCAGCTTGATCCGCTTGCCGCCGGGCGCGGGCGGGGGATTGGCTTCCAGCGCATCGTCGAACCAGCGATTGAGCGCGGCGGTGGAGACGCGCTTCGACCAGGTCTCGCGCAGTTCGAAGGCGGCGTTCAGCATGGTGTCGAGACCCTTGCCGGTCTTCGCGCTGACGGCCAGCACCGGCAAGCCGCGCACCTGTGCCAGCCCATCCTCGAGCGCGCCCTTGATTCCGTTGAACAGAGCGCTGGCATTGCCGCCCGGTTCCTGTCCGGCAACGTCCCATTTGTTGATCGCGATCATTAGCGCGCGGCCTTCCTGCAGGACCATGTCGGCGATCTTCAAATCCTGATGTTCGAGCCCCTTTGTCGCATCGAGCAGCAGGACGACGACCTCGGCGAAATCCACCGCGCGGCGCGCATCGGCGACCGACAGTTTCTCGAGCTTTTCGACCACGCGCGCCTTTTTGCGCATTCCCGCCGTGTCGATCAGGCGGATTTCGCGCGTTTCGCCATCGCGTGGATTGGTCCAGCTCCAGTCGACCGCGATCGAATCGCGCGTGATCCCGGCCTCGGGCCCGGTCAGCAGGCGGTTTTCGCCCAGAAGCCGATTGATGAGCGTGGACTTGCCCGCATTGGGCCGCCCCACGATGGCGAGCTTGAGGGGGCCGCGGGGACGTTCTTCGTCGTCGTCGTCATCTTCGACCTGTTCGATTTCGTCGGCGGCCTCCGCCTTCTCGCCGATCACCGGCCACAAGGCGCCGAAGAGATCCGCCACCCCTTCGCCGTGTTCGGCCGACAGCGCCACCGGCTCTCCGAGGCCGAGGCCATAGCTTTCGAAAACGCCCGCTTCGCCCGCGCGCCCTTCGGCCTTGTTGGCGACCAGCACGACCGGCACGCTCTGCTGCCGCAACCAGCGCCCGATCTCCTCGTCGAGCGGGGTCAGCCCGGCGCGCGCATCGATCACGAACATGGCCGCATCGGCGCCTTCGATGCTGACTTCGGTCTGCGCGCGCATCCGGCCGGGAAGCGTCTCCGCGTCTTCGTCCTCCCACCCGGCGGTGTCGACCACGGTGAATTGCAGCCCCGCGATCTCCGCATCGCCCATCCGCCGGTCGCGCGTGACGCCGGGCTGATCGTCCACCAGCGCCAGCTTCTTGCCGATCAGCCGATTGAACAGAGTGGATTTGCCCACATTGGGGCGTCCGATGATGATGACGGTCGGTTTCATGAAAAGCGGCTTTCGTTGCGCCCGGGCAGGTGGCCCCTGGGGCGGCTTTTGGCAAGCACGCGATCCGGGCCCGGCAGCCTTATGGTTAAATTCGATTTACCCTGACTGACAGGGGTGCGGCAAATTTTTGCCGCCATTACGGTGGGCATGTACAAGCCTTCTCACCGCACGCTCGCCATCGCGCTTCTGGCCGGTTCCACCGCCTTCGCTCCGTCGCTCGCTGCGCGTGATGCGCCGGGGTTCGAAGCGCGCACCGTCTCCCCCGCGATCGGCGCTCAGGACGAGCTGACGCCCTATCTCCAATGCGTGCCCTATGCGCGGCAGGTTTCGGGCATCCAGATCTACGGCGATGCCCGCACGTGGTGGGATCAGGCACAAGGCCGATACGCCACCGGCACCGTACCGAAGAAGGGTGCGGTGATGACCTTTCGCCCGCATCGCTCGATGGAATTGGGCCATGTCGCGGCGGTCAGCCGCGTGATCGACAGCCGCACCGTGCTGCTCGACCATGCGAACTGGTCGCCGATCGACGGGCGTCGCGGGCAGATCGAGCGCGACGTGATGGCAGTGGACGTTTCCCCCGCCAACGACTGGAGCGCTGTGCGCGTGTGGTATCACCCGCTGGGCGCGCTCGGGACGACCGAGTGGCCGGTCGAGGGGTTCATTTATCCGGGCCGTGCCGCCAATCCGGGCGTGACACCGATGCGGGTGGCGGAGGCGCCCGCCATTCCCCCCGGGCCGACGCGGCTCAAGAGCTCGCGCCAGTTCCTCGCTGCATTCGGCAATCTCGACTAAAAATCAGGCTTTCGCCACGGGTGCGTCGTCGCCCAAATCTTCATACCAGGCTTCGACAGGACCGTTCAGCTTGATGGTCAGCGGATTGCCCTTGCGATCCATCGTCTTGCCCGCCTGAACGCGCACCCAGCCTTCGGAGATCGAATATTCTTCGATGTCGCGGCGCTGATTGCCCTTGAAGCGGATCCCCACGCCGCGTTGCAGCACGTCCTGGTCGAAGTGCTCGTTGCGCGGATTGACCGACAGGCGATCGGGCGGAAAGTCGTTCGCGTTCGAAGCTTTCGTGGCGGCGCCGGTTTCGGAGGGAGCGTCGGCGAGCGTGATGTCGATTTCGTCGGTCATGCCGCGCCCCTAATTCGCGAGGGTCCGGGCGGCAAGATCATTTGCAGCCCTGTGCCTCATCGACGTCATCGATTCGCCGCGATCAATCCGGTGGCGGCGATGTTTCCAGCGGAGTGCGATCGGGCTGGTCGTAATCGGGTTGGACCGGCTCGATCTCGTCCGGTTCATCGAACGGTGTTTCCGAAGGCGGACTTTCCGCCGGGACCTCGCTGGGCGCGCCAGGATCGATAGTGTCAGGATTTGGATCGGGTTGCGTGGCCATCGTGCGGCTCCTTCATGGAAGATTGGGGGGAGAACGATCAGTCGGGTGGAAGGTTGATCGTGGGTTCTCCCATCCCGTCGCGCTTGTCGCGCTCCACCAGCTTGTCGGACAGTTCGGTATCGATCTCGTCGGGATCGCTGCGATGGCCCAGCACATCGCCCTCCGTTTCGCCCTCATCTTCCATTTCGGCGGCCGTCTTGGGCTTCACATTGGGATCAATCGTCGGTGGGGTCGCCGGTGGCGTGCGCGGGGTTTCGTAATCGGGATCGGGCGTGTCGGTCATCGAGGGGATCCTTTCACTCACATCAACCGACGACAGGTCGGCCCCGTTCCTTGCGTCATCGGCGCTTCACCGCCGCGCTTGCCCTTTTCGGCGCAGCGCATTAGAGGCACGCGGCTACACGCGCGCTGGCGGCTGCTGGCGCGCGGCTTCGTTCGTAATGCGGGCGGATTGCGGGCGTGGCGGAATTGGTAGACGCGCTGGTTTTAGGTACCAGTATCGAAAGATGTGGGGGTTCGAGTCCCTTCGCCCGCACCAGCCGCCGCCAACCGGCCGTCCCTCGCGCAGCCCGATAGACCAGATTCGAGAGTATCCGTTCCCATGCAGATTACCGAGACGACCAATGAAGGCCTCAAGCGCGCTTACACGCTGACGATCCCTGCCAAGGACATCGATGCGCGCATCGGTGGCGAGATCAAGAAGCTCGCCCCGCAGATCCGCATGCCCGGTTTCCGCCCCGGCAAGGTGCCCGCCAATCTGGTGCGCAAGATGCATGGCGAACAGCTCCACGCCCAGGCGATCAACGACATGATCCGCGAATCGGTCGACACGCTGATGAAGGACAAGGAACTGCGCCCGGCGATGCAGCCGAAGATCGAGCTCGACCAGGGTTACGACCAGGGCAAGGACGCCGAATTGTCGGTCGAACTGGAAGTTCTCCCCAAGGTCGACGCGCCCGATGTCGACGGCCTTAAGCTGGAGCGCCTGACGGTTCCGGTGGCGGACGAGCAGGTCGACGAGATGCTGGGCCAGCTCGCCGGTAACAACAAGAGCTACAAGGATGCGCCGAAGAGCAAGAAGGCGAGCGACGGCGACCAGCTGATCATCGATTTCGTCGGCCGCGTCGATGGTGAGGAATTCGAAGGCGGCGCGGCCGAGAACACGCCGCTGGTGCTCGGTTCGGGCCAGTTCATCCCCGGCTTCGAAGAACAGCTGACGGGCGTGAAGACGGGCGACAAGAAGACGATCACCGTCACTTTCCCCGAAGATTACCAGGCCGCGCATCTCGCCGGCAAGGATGCCGAGTTCGACATCACGGTCCAGCAGGTGAAGGTCGAAACCGACACCGAGATCGACGACGATTTCGCCAAGAATTTCGGCCTCGAACGGCTCGACAAGCTCAAGGAATTGCTGCGCGCGCAGATCGAGCAGGAAACCAACGGGCTAACGCGCACCCAGATGAAGCGCCAGCTGCTCGACCAGTTGGCCGCGGGCCACGATTTTGCCGTGCCGCAGACGATGGTGGATGCCGAATTCGAACAGATCTGGGCACAGCTTCAGCAGGAAGCCGCGCAGGCCGACGATCCCGAAGCGGCGATGAAGGAAGTCGAGGACGAGCGCGACGATTATCGCCGCATCGCCGAGCGCCGGGTGCGCCTGGGCCTGCTGCTCTCCGAAATCGGTCAGGCAAACGGCGTGGAGGTGACCGGGCAGGAAATGTCCATGCTGATCCAACAGGCCGCCCAGCAATACCGCGCTGAAGATCGCGAGCGGTTCATGCAGTATATCCAGCAGGAACCGATGGCCGCCGCCCAGCTGCGCGCGCCGCTTTACGAGGACAAGGTCGTCGATTTCCTCTTCGACAAGGCCGACATCACCGACCGCGAAGTGACGCGCGAGGAACTGGAAGCCGCGATCGAAGCCGATGAGGGCGAAGAAGTCGCGAAGGCGAAAGCTCCGGCCAAGAAAAAGGCCGCGCCGAAGAAGAAGGCTGCCGCCAAGGATACTGGCGAGGACGCCGGCGAGAAGGCTCCCGCCAAGAAAAAGGCGCCCGCGAAGAAGGCCGCTGCAAAGAAGGACGAGGCCGAGGCCGACGATAAGGCCGCTGCCAAGAAGCCTGCCGCCAAGAAGGCCCCGGCGAAGAAAGCTTCGGCCAAGAGCGATGAGGCGAAGGCCGACGACAAGCCCGCCGCCAAGAAGCCTGCCGCAAAGAAGGCTCCGGCCAAGAAAGCCGCGAAGAAGTAAGCGTTCTTCAGACGGGCGAGGGCGTCAGGCCCGGCCCGCGCCCGCCGTTTCTTCAGACCCCGTCATGCACTTTGCATGGCGGGGTTTGCTGTGTGGGGTTGCTCGTAGGCGCAAAGGCGAGCCCCCAAAGCGGCTTGCATAGGGCCACGCGAATGCGGGCGCGCTGCGGCTCTTGAAGGGTCGCTAGGTTTGGCCGGGATGGGGTGAACCGCCGCTACCCGCCTGCTCGTCTTCCTCGGCGCGCATCTGCTCGGCTTCGGCCTCTTTCAGTTCCGCGTGCAATTCCTCACGGTCCTCATGGTCGGGCGGCACGAGCGCGGCCATGCTGTCCTCCTCGCCGACATGGATATGCGCATGGCGGCGCTCGACGAAGCCGACGACCGGCCCGGCGAAGACACCATGGACGAGGATGGAGAGGAGGATGGCGAAGCTCGTCGTCGCCCACAGCACGTCGAGCTGGCCGAATGGGGCGTTGTTCTGGCCGTAGGCGAGATAATAGATCGATCCCATGCCGCGCACCCCGAGGAAGGCGACGGCGAGCTTTCCGGGCAGGGGGAGGCCGCAAAAGGATTCGGCAATCAGGCCCGAGATCGGCCGGATCACGAATACCAGCGCCAGCCCGACCGCCGCGCCTGCCCAGGTGAGGCTCGACAGGACACCGCTCGCCAACATCGCCCCGAACCCGAACAGCACCGCGACGAGGACGATCTGTTCGATCTGGTCGATGAAATGGTGGCTGATCTTGTGATAGCGGCTGGCATTCTCGCGCTGTCGCGCCGTGACCGCGGCGACGAATACGGCGAGAAAGCCGTAACCCTCGACCATCTCGGCGCAGCCATAGGCGAGCAACAAAGTGCCGAGCACCACCAGCCCTTCGCTGGTGGAATAGCGGGGGCGTTCGCTTTCGACATCGTCGATCGGCGCATCGGCTTCGCGCTCGAAGACGTACCATGCGCCCGCGCGGCCGATGCCCCACCCGACCAGACAGCCCATGATGATGCGGAAGACGAGATCGAAGGCCGCCCATTCGGCGGTCCACCAGCCGAGCGAGGTCATGCCGACGGCAGCGATCGCGAGATAGGTGAAGGGGAAGGCCAACCCGTCATTGAGGCCTGCTTCGACCGTCAGGCTGAAGCGCACGTCATGGCGCTTCGCCTCGCCCGGAGGGCCGACCTGGACGCTGCGCGCGAGCACCGGGTCGGTCGGCGCCATCGCCGCGCCGAGCAGGATCGCGCTGGCAGGTGCTAGGCCGAGAGCCCACCAGCCGAGCAGGGCCACCGCGCCCACGGTCAAGGGCATGGCGATGACGAGGAGCGGCCAGATCTGGCGCCAGTTCTTCCAACTGACCGGACGGTCGATCGCCACCCCGGCCGCCGCGAGGCTGGCGATCACGATGAATTCGGTGACGTATTCCAATGTCAGCGCATCGAAGCCGTCGCGCGCCGGATTGAAATGCGGCAGGCCGATAGGCAGCGAGAAGATCGCGAAGCCCGCCGCGACATAGACGATCGGCAGCGACAGCCAGAAGCGCGCAAGATGTTTTTCCAGGCTGACCGCGAGCATCAGCCCGAGGCCGAAGATCACGAACAGGAAGATGCGCGGATCGAATTCCATACTGTGCGTTCGCCTAGTCCGCGATTCTGGGGGCGGACGGGCGCACGGGAGCGCTCCAACGTTCGAAGCGCGGCTGCGGCAGCACGGCGGTGCGCGCGCGTTCATAGGCCGCGCCCGCCTTTAGAACGGCATGATCGTCCCACTTCGCGCCGATGATCGAGATCCCGACCGGCAGGCCCTCGACCGCGCCCATCGGCACGGTCAAATGGGGATAGCCCGCAATCGCGGCGGGGGCGCCGAAGCCGATTGAACCATTGAAATTGTCCCCGTTGACGAGGTCGCTGACCCAGGCGGGGCCGCGCGTCGGCGCGACGAGGAAGCTGACATCGTTGTCGGCCAGAAGTGTGTCGATCGTCTCCCTGCCCGCGATCCGCACAGCATTGGCACGCGCCTTTTCATACGCCTCGCGGTCGGTCGTGCCTTCCGCCTGCACGAACAGATCCTGCCCAAACCAGCGCATTTCGGTTTCTTTATTGGCTTCGTTGAAGGCGATCAGATCGGCCAGGCTGCGCGGCATGTCCTCGCCCGGCAAGGATGATAGGTATTTGCCCATCTCCTCGCGCAGTTCGAACATCAGCACCTGGAAGCTGTCGCGATACATCTCGTTGTTTGGCTCGAACTCGATCTCGACCAGCGTAGCGCCCGCGCGCTTCATATCGGCCAGCGCGGCATCGAAGGTCGCGGTCAAATCCTGCCGATCGCCGACCTGGCCGCGCATCACGCCAATGCGTACGCCCGCAAGCGAGGCTTCGGCCAGCCCGGCGCTGTAATCGGCAGGGCGGTTGGGGACGGTGGTGGTCACGGTGTCCGCCGGGTCAGCGCCCGCGATGGCGGTCAGGAGCATCGCGGCATCCATGACGCTGCGCGCCATCGGACCGGCAGTGTCCTGCGTGCTCGAAATCGGGACGACATGCGTCCGGCTGACTACGCCGACGCTGGGCTTGAAGCCGACCACGCCGTTGATCGAGGCGGGGCAGGTGATCGATCCGTTCGTTTCCGTCCCGATCGCGGCCCAGGCGAAACCCGCCGCCACCGCCGCCCCGCTGCCCGAGGACGAACCGCAGCTGTTGCGGTCGATCGCGTGGGGATTGCGCACGAGCCCGCCCACCGCGCTCCACCCGCTGGTGGAATTGCTGTCGCGGATATTGGCCCATTCGCTGAGATTGGTCTTGCCCATGACCACGCCGCCATTGCGGCGCAGATTGGCGATCATCGGTGCATCGCGTCCTGTACGATTGTTGGCGAGAGCGAGCGATCCGGCGGTCGTCGGCCATTCGCGCGTCTCGATATTGTCCTTCACGAGCACCGTTCGCCCGGACAGCAGGCTGGCGGCATTGGCAGCGCCCGCCTGTTCGGCTGCATCGGGAGCGAAGGCGATGACTGCGTTCAGCATGGGCCCCGCATCGTCCAGCGTCCGAATGCGTTCCAGGGCCGTCGCGGCGTCTTGCATCGCACCGTTGGTGGACGCGCGCGCCATGGTTCCGGTCTGCGGCGGCGTCGAAATTGGCGTCGTCGCACAGGCGGCGAGCCCAAAGGCTATGGCGGCGAGGGGTAGGGTGCGCAGGATCATCCCACAGCAGTGCCACCGCCGGACCCAAGCGGCAAAGCCTAAATCAGAAATTCCCGCTGACGGTCAGTCGGAAGATCGGTCCGATGCGGCGGCGCGATGTCTCGCGGAACAGGATGTCGTCGGTCGGGCGCGGCGCGGCGAAGACCGTGCGTTCGAAATTCTGCGTCGCGCCGAAGATGTTCGCGACCGAGGCGTTGAGGGTCAGCCCGTAGACGTCCTTGTTCTCCACGAACACGTCCACGAAGGTGGGGCCTTCGCCTTGGCGCCCGATCTCGAAACGGCGCGAATAGGGGGCGTTGTCGTTGCTGAACAATCCGGCGCCATAGGCCCAGTCCGATCCGGCGATATCGTGGCGGAAATTCGCCTCGATATAGTCGATGGTGTTGTTCGAGAACGGACGCTCCAGCCCAGTGAACGGATCGGTGACGCTGAGCGAGGCGGTCGCCGCGGCAATGTCGAAGCGCACACCCTTCGCGCCGATTGGATCGAGTTTCAGCGTGCCCGTAGCGGTGATCCGGCTTGATCGGGCATCGCCGATATTCCCCCGAGCCTCGCCGCCATTGTCGAGCGGGAAGAAATCGATGAAATCCTCGAATTGGCGATAGGAATATTCGAGCTTCAGCGACCCCCACGGGCCGAAGCGGCGATTGGCCTCGACATCGAAATCCCAGCTCTGCACCGGACGCAGCGCGTTGTTGCCTGCGTTCTCATTATCGTCGTCGAGCGCAACGCTGGCGAGAAAATCGCCGAAGGACAATTGGCCGACCTTACGGGTTACCTTGACCGAAGCGTCGAAGTTTCCGCCCGGCGTCCAGGCGAGCGAAAGCGACCCCTTGGGCCGCTGGAAGCTGCGCGAATTGGCGGCCGATCCGGTCTGTTCGATGCGCGAATATTCGCCGCCCGCCGTCGCCTGCACGGCGATGGTGCGCGTGACCTGCTTGCTGATGGAGAGGATCGCCTCGTACCGATCCTCGGTCACGCCACCCGTCCCGGCGGGGAAGGGGATGGCCACGAAATTGCCGCCGGGGACGAGCCGGAACAGGCCCGATGCGCGATCGAGGCGGTTGAACGCCGCTTCGCCCGCCAATTGCCAGTCGGCAGACAGCATCCGCCAGCCATATTCGAACCGACCGATGCGCTCGCCGATACGATTGGTTTGCGTGAAGCGGTTGCCGCGCGCATCCGACCCATCGTCGAAACTGTCGATCACACGGCTTTCGAACTCGTCGCGCTCGTAGCGTTCCAACCCGATCAGTTTCATTCTGCCGGGGCCGAGAGGAAATTCGATGTCGCCGCCGATCTCGTATTCCGGCCCGCGCTCGCGCGCGTCGGCGAGGCGGTCGCGCCGGGGGCGCAAGAGAGATGTCGCCGTTTCGGGGGTCTTCTCGAAAAAGAAATCCTCGCCATATTTGAGATTGAGATTGGCGAGCACGCTGTCGGAGAATTTGTAGGCGAAGCGGGTCGAAAGCTGCGGATTGTCGAAGCCGCCGGAGAATCTGGTCGCCTGCGTCTCGATGAGATTGCCGCGACCGTCGGTGATAATGATGTCCCCATCCGCGCCGAAGCGCTGATTGCCGTTGCTGAGCGCGACGGTGTAATCGAGCGCGCCGCTTTTGCCGGTCAGCGAGATTTCACCGCCGTATAATTGCGGCTGCGCGTTATAGGCACGAAAGCCCGCCGTGTAGCGGAACTGGCCCGAACTGCCGCTCCGCGCGACGACGACATTGGCGACCTGGCCGGTGAGACCGGGGATGTCGAGCACGGTCCCGTCGACGATCTCGATCCGGACCACGTCACCGAACGGGATGCGCTGCAACTGATCGCGCACGCCATCGGATTTGCTGGACAGCCGCTCGCCGTTGATCAGCACGTTCTGGCTCGCCTGGCCGAGGCCGCGTGAGGAACCGCGCTGTTCCGTGATCACGAAACCGGGAATGCGCGTGACCATGTCGAGCGCATTGCGCGGTGCGAACTGGGCGAAATACCCCGGTTCGTAAACCGTGCCGCGGCCCTGCGCAGTGCCGTCCGCGACATTCGCGGTCGGCGCACCTTCGCTTTGAGGCGGCTCGCCATCCTGCGCTATCCCTGCGGTGGCCGTCCCTGCGAGCAGCAGTGCGGCGGACCAGCGCAATGGGACCTGAAGACCGTGACTGGCGATGAAATCCTCCCTCGTTGCGCACAGCCGTAATCGCTTTCGCCGGCGCCAATATCCGCCATCGACCGGGTGCAATCCGCACCCGATGAACGGTCTGCCAGGGCCGATGCGGCCCGTCGAACGGCACGCCGCGCTGCGCGATAGGGTAAACACCCTTGAAAACGCCCTTGTGATCGCGACATAGCGGGGCGAAACGGACGGCAAGGACACTCCATCACTATGATCGATCTCAGCGCAGCACTCGGCGAAACTTACGGAACGCAGGGTCAGTTCACTCGCGATCCCGTCACAGGCGCACTCGTGCCTGTGGTCGTCGAACAGACCAGCCGGGGCGAGCGCAGCTTCGATATTTTCAGCCGCCTGCTGCGCGAACGCATCGTGTTCGTGACGGGGCAGGTGGAAGACGGGATGGCCTCGCTCATCACCGCGCAGCTGCTGTTCCTCGAAAGCGAAAATCCGTCGAAGCCGATCAGCATGTACATCAATTCGCCCGGCGGCGTGGTGACGGCCGGCATGGCGATCCACGACACGATGCAGTACATCAAGCCGCGCGTTTCGACCGTGTGCATGGGGCAGGCCGCCTCGATGGGCAGCTTCCTCCTCGCGGCGGGCGAGCCGGGGATGCGAATCGCGCTCCCCAATGCGCGGATCATGGTCCACCAGCCCTCGGGCGGCGCGCGCGGCATGGCGAGCGACATTGAGATCCAGGCCCGCGAGATCTTGCGCATCCGCAAGCGGATGAACGATCTCTACGTCAAATATACCGGGCAGAGCTTGACCGCGATCGAGAAGGCGATGGACCGCGACACCTTCCTCGAAGCGGAGGAAGCGATGGAATTCGGAATCGTGGACAAGGTCTTCGAGACCCGACCCGAGAACGAAGGCGGCGAAACCGAAGGATCGGGCGGCGCGCCCGAATAAGCAACGCACCGAACAAGTATCTGTCCGACAAGCATTTGCCCGACAGGCGATTAACGCTTTGGACAGCCGGTCGGGCGTATACCCGACCGGCTGTGGCAGGAATTCGATAGCGCGCTGGAAACGCACGGCCCATCCCGGAGCGGGGGCCGTGTCTCCGCTACAGTGTTGACCCTGCTCCGCTGGCGCCTACAAACGGCTGTTCGCCGAAGGCGTAGCGGGGCGAAGACAGGATATGACCGAGTTGACCGGAACCGATAGCAAATCGACGCTGTATTGCAGCTTCTGCGGCAAGTCCCAGCACGAGGTGAGGAAGCTCATCGCCGGGCCGACCGTATTCATCTGCGACGAATGCGTCGAACTGTGCAACGACATCATTCGCGAAGAAACCAAGGCGGGCATCGCCGGCAAGAAGGAAGGGGACATCCCCACGCCTTCGGAAATCTTTGCGACCCTCAACGATTACGTCATCGGGCAGGACCGCGCGAAGCGCGTGCTCTCGGTCGCGGTGCACAATCACTACAAGCGGCTGAAGCATGCGGGCAAGGCGGGCGACGTCGAACTCGCGAAGTCGAACATCCTGCTCGTCGGCCCGACCGGCTGCGGCAAGACGCTGCTCGCCCAGACGCTGGCGCGCACTTTCGACGTGCCCTTCACGATGGCCGACGCCACGACGCTGACCGAAGCGGGCTATGTTGGCGAGGATGTCGAGAACATCATCCTCAAACTGCTCCAGGCGTCCGACTACAACGTCGAAAAGGCCCAGCACGGCATCGTCTATATCGATGAGATCGACAAGATCACGCGCAAGGCCGAAAACCCCTCGATCACGCGCGACGTGTCGGGCGAGGGCGTGCAGCAGGCGCTCCTGAAGCTGATGGAAGGCACCACCGCTTCGGTACCGCCGCAGGGCGGGCGCAAGCACCCGCAGCAGGAATTCCTTCAGGTCGATACCACCAACATCCTGTTCATCTGTGGCGGTGCGTTCGCAGGGCTCGACAAGATCATCGCGGACCGTTTGCAGAAGCGTTCGATCGGCTTCGGCGCCCATGTCGCCGATCCGGACAAGCGCCGCGTGGGCGAACTGCTCGAAAAGAGCGAGCCGGAAGATCTGCTGAAATTCGGCCTGATCCCCGAATTCGTCGGTCGTCTGCCGGTGATCGCAACCCTGCGCGATCTCGACGTCGATGCGCTCGTGACCATCCTCACCGAACCGCGCAACGCGCTGGTCAAGCAATACGCCAAGATGTTCGAGCTCGAGGATGTCGAGCTGACCTTCAAGGAAGATGCGCTGAAGGCCATCGCCGACCGCGCCATCGCCCGCAAGACCGGCGCGCGCGGCCTCCGCTCGATCGTCGAAGGCATTTTGCTAGACACGATGTTCGACCTGCCCGACATGGACGGGGTGAGCGAGATCGTGGTCGACAAGGACGTGGTCGAAGGCCGCAAGGAACCGATCCAGGTCCATGGTGGCAAGAAGGACAAGGAAGAGGCGGCCTAACGCTTTCCTTGGAAACGAAACAGGACTGACCCCTTCCTTGCGTTCGCAGGGGAGGGGTTTTCTTTTTGCGTCCGAAAATTCCGCCTCGTCGGGCAGTTAACCCTCTTAGCAGCCCGCCGCGCAGTCCCGGTCCCGCTCAATCTGGATCGTCGTGTGGCCGATCCGGTGATGGTGCGACAGTTCCTCCGCCACCTCGCGCAGGAAGGCATCGCCGGGATGGCCCCCCGGCATCACCAGATGCGCGGTGAGGGCGGTTTCGGTGGTGCTCATCGGCCAGATATGCAGGTCGTGGACCGCTTCGACGCCCGGTAATCCAGCGAGATAGGCGTGCACGCCGCTTTGCGAAACGGTCTTTGGCACGGCCAGCAGGCTCATCGCCACGCTGTCCTTCAACAGGCCCCATGTGCCCCAGGCGATCACCAGCACGATCGCGATGCTGACGGCGGGATCGATCCAGCGCTCGCCCGTCCACAGAATGGCCAGCCCCGCAATCACGACGCCCAGGCTCACCAGCGCGTCCGCCGCCATGTGGAGGAAGGCGCCGCGGATGTTGATGTCGTCCTGCCCTTTGAGGAACAGCGCGGCGGTGCCCGCATTCACCAGGATCCCGATGCCCGCCACGATCGCCATCGTTTCGCCTTGCACCGGTGCAGGTTCGGCCACCCGGCGCAGAGTCTCGAACAGAATCGCGCCGATCGCGATCAGCAGCAGCCCCGCATTGGCGAGCGCGGCGAGGATGGTCGAGGATTTGAAGCCGTAGGTAAAGCGCTGGGTCGGCGGGCGCTTGGCCGCCGCGCTGGCCCCCCAGGCGAGCAGCAAGGCAAGCACGTCGGACAGATTGTGGCCCGCATCCGCGATCAGCGCCATCGAGCCCGACAGCCAGCCATACACCGCCTCGATCACGACGAAGCCGGTATTGAGGATGATTCCGATCAGGAAGGCGCGGCCGAAATCCTTCGGGGCATGAGAATGACCGTGAGCATGGTCATGGCCCTGCTCATGTGCCTGCCCGTGCGAATGTCCGTGATGCGACGCCATCTGTTATTCGTAGACGCAGGCGTCCAGCCCGTCACGCCCCACCACGCCGATGCGGGCCGAGATCGTATTGCCGTGGCGGCGCAGCCATCCGCCGGGGTTCACGACCGAACGCTCCTTGGGCAGCGGCAGCGCGGCGGCCATGCGCGCCGCCTCGATCGGTGCGAGGTTGGCGGCGGATTTGTCGAAATAGCGCTGCGCCCCTGCTTCGGCCCCATAGGTTCCGATCCCCGTCTCCGCGACGTTGAGATAGACTTCCATGATCCGGCGCTTGCCCCAGATATTCTCGATCAGGAAGGTGAACCACGCTTCCAGGCCTTTCCTGAAATAGCCGCCGCCCTGCCACAGGAAGACGTTCTTCGCGGTCTGCTGGCTGATCGTTGAGCCGCCGCGGATGCGCCCGCCTTCCCGGTTGCGCCGGATCGCATTCTCGATCGCTTCCTGATCGAAGCCGTTATGCGAACAGAACTTGCCGTCCTCCGCCGCGATGGCCGCGCGCACCAGATTGCGGTCGATATCGGAGAGGGGCTCCCAATCCTTGGTGATCCCGTTCTCGTCCATCAGCATGGTGGCGGTGACGGGAACGGGCACGAATTTATACAGCACGACGAAGAACAGGCTCAGCGCAACGGAGCCGAGGATCAGTTTCACCAAAAAGGTCGCGAACCATTTCATTGCATAGGCGAGTAGAGAGACGGTCGTTCGAGCGCAACCGATCGCGTCCCAGGCCGTTGGTGGAAAGAACGACAAAGGCAAACAATCCCATGAAAAATACCGGCAACACCATTCTCATCACCGGCGGCAGCAGTGGCTTCGGGCGCGAATATGCGCGTGCCTGGCATGATGCTGGCAACACCGTCATCGTCGCCGCCCGCAGCGAGGACGAGCTCGAGGAAACAGCGGAGGGGCGCGAGAACCTCCATGCCATGCCGCTCGACGTGGCGGACGCATCGGCGGTGGATCGATTTGCGAAGGAGGTGGTGGAGCACTTTCCCGATCTCAACATCGTGATGAACAATGCGGGCATCATGCCCTATGAGGACATCACCGGCGCGCGCGACCTGTCCGATGCCGAGAAGGTGATTGCGATCAATGTTCTCGGCCCGATCCGGCTGACCGATGCACTGATCGATCATCTGAAGGCGCAGGACGACGCGGTGCTGATCAACGTGACATCCGGCCTCGCTTACGTGCCCATGCCCAAGGCGGCGACCTATTCGGCGACCAAGGCGGCGATGCATTCCTATACGCTGTCGCTGCGCAAGCTGCTCGAAGGGCAGGTCGAAGTGATCGAACTGGTCCCGCCCGGTGTGCAGACCGAACTCACCCCCGGCCAGTCGACGCGCGAGGGTTACATGCCGCTCGACGAATTCATCGAGGAGACCCTGGCCCTGTTCGCGCAAAATCCCACCCCGGAGGAAATTCTGGTCGAGCGCGTCAAGGGTTTCCGCTTCGCCGAGAGGGATGGCACGGTAAAAGAGAATCTGGACATGGTGGCGAAGCGGTAGGACTTATTAATTCGAGCGGCTTTCGCTCCAGCGCAAACGAGAAGGGCCGCGCCTCCATCGCAGAGGCGCGGCCCTTTTTTCTGATTGAAGCTGAAACTCAGGCCATGCCGGGCAACAACCGGTCGCCCGCGATCGTCTTCATCGACTTTTGCAGCTTTTCGAACGCGCGCACTTCGATCTGGCGGATGCGTTCGCGGCTAACGTCATAGACCTGGCTCAATTCCTCCAGCGTCTGCGGATTCTCCGTCAGGCGACGCTCGGTCAGGATGTGCTTTTCGCGGTCGTTCAGGCTGCCCATCGCCTCGAGCAACATGTCGTGGCGCACTTCGGCCTCTTCGGCGTCGGCGACGGTCTCGTCCTGCAGGGGGCGATCGTCGGTCAGCCAGTCGAGCCATTCGCCCGAGCCTTCCTCGCCATTACGCATGCTGACATTGAGCGATCCGTCGCCGCCCATCATCATGCGGCGGTTCATGTTGATGACTTCCTGCTCGGGCACGCCGAGATCGGTTGCGATCTTGGTCACGTCGTCGGGATGGAGGTCGCTGTCTTCGTACGCTTCGAGCTGCTTCTTCATCCGGCGCAGGTTGAAGAACAGTTTCTTCTGCGCCGCAGTGGTGCCCATCTTCACGAGGCTCCAGCTGCGCAGGATGAATTCCTGTATCGAGGCCTTGATCCACCACATCGCATAGGTCGCCAGACGGAAGCCGCGATCGGCCTCAAACTTCTTGACGCCCTGCATCAGGCCGACATTGCCCTCCGAAATCAGGTCCGAAACCGGCAGGCCGTAACCGCGATAGCCCATGGCGATCTTCGCCACGAGGCGCAGGTGCGAGGTGACGAGCTGGGCCGCGGCCTCGCTGTCCTCGTGCTCCTCGTACCGCTTGGCGAGCATGTATTCCTGCTCGGCGGTGAGGATGGGGAATTTCTTGATTTCGGCGAGATAGCGATTGAGGCTCTTTTCGCCGCCGAGCGCCGGAACGCTCAAGGATTTGGACTTGCTCATGGTACCCTGACCTTTCTCTAGCCAGCCTCGATGCGCGGACCCCTGATGGGCATCCGCGGCTGTGGGCCGCTGCTTGGATATATAGTCTTCGGAACGATGCGCGTGAAGCGCTCTTCATCGATTTCAACGTGCGGTTTCGTCGATAAGTTCCCGCATGTCGCGGGGCAGTTCGGCCCGGAATTCCACCGTTTTGCCGGTCGCCGGGTGGATGAAGCCCAGCTCCGCCGCATGAAGCGCCTGGCGCCTGAAAGCGAGGCTTTCGAGAAGGCTGCGAAGCGGTTTCGGCGTGCGTCCATAGACTGGGTCTCCCAATAGCGGATGACCGATTGATGCGCAGTGAACGCGCACCTGGTGGGTGCGGCCCGTTTCCAGCCGGCATTCGATCAGCGCGGCATGGGCGAGTCGCTCCAGGACGGTATAATGCGTGACCGCATGTTTCCCGCGCGAGGAATCCTTGGCGAGCACGGCCATTTTCTTGCGGTCCCGGTCCGACCGGCCGAGGCGCGCGTCGATCGTGCCGACGGGCGGGTTCGGATGGCCCGCGCACACCGCCAGATAGCGGCGATGGATCGAATGGTCGGCGAATTGCCGCGCGAGCCCCTCATGCGCCGCATCGGTCTTGGCGACCACCAGGAGCCCGGACGTGTCCTTGTCGATCCGGTGGACGATGCCGGGCCGCTCGACCCCGTTGATGCCCGACAGGCGCCCCCGGCAATGGTGGAGTAGGGCGTTCACCAGCGTTCCGTCGCGATTGCCCGCAGCCGGGTGGACAACCATACCCGCAGGCTTGTCGACGACGATCAGATGCTCGTCCTCGAACACGATTTCGAGCGGGATGTCCTGCGGTTCGAGGTCGAGGGGGGCAAGGGGCGGGAGCGTGACTGTGAAGGCCACGCCCTCTGCCACGCTGGCGCTGGCGGAAGTCGCGACCACGCCTCCCAATTCGACGGCCCCGTCCGCGATCAGCCCCTTGATCCGTTCGCGCGAGAGGTCGGTCGCTTCGGCCAGCGCCTTGTCGAGGCGCTTGGCGGCGGGCAGCGTGCCAGTGATGCAATCGGGGCCGGACATCGTTATGGCCATGCGCCATGGCTCTCGTGGTGACAAGGCAGGCGATCGACCGCATCTTCGCGGAAGCCGCAGCCGCCCATCCCATGGAATGCTGCGGATTGCTGTTGGGAAAGGGCGATCGTATCAGCGAAGCGCGGCCCGCCGCCAATGTCCATCCCGACCCCAAGCGGTTCTTCGAGATCGATCCGCAAACTCTGATCGACGCCCACCGCAACGCACGCTCAGGCGGGCCGCTTCTGATCGGATATTACCACTCGCATCCCCTCGGCCCACCCGAACCCTCCGCGACCGACCGTGCGCATGGCACGGGGGACGGCAAGGTGTGGGCGATCGTCGGCGAAGGGAGAATCGCGTTCTGGCGCGATGCGAAAGATGGTTTCGAATTGCTTTCCTACAGCGTCGACCATGGCTAGACGGGGGAGGACGACGGGATGAGCGAAGCCTTCGACCCTTCGACAGAATAGCTCGCCTCCAGACCGAAACAGGCCAAAAGCAGGCCCGAAACAGGACCACGATGACCGCCACTTCTGCCACCGATCTCGCCGCGCTGCTGTGTTCGCGCCTTTGCCACGACATGCTCTCGCCGGTCGGCGCCATGTCGAACGGGCTGGAACTGCTCGCCAGCGAAACCGACCCCGAGATGCGGCAGAACTGCATGGAACTGCTCGAACAGAGCGCGACGATCAGCACCAACAAGCTCAAATATTTTCGCCTCGCTTATGGGGCGGCCGGCGGTTTCGGCGACCGGGTCGGGATCGAAGAGCCGAAGGATCTGATCCAGTCGCTCGCCGCCGACAAGGGCCGGATCGAGGTGAACTGGGCGCTGGCGAACGGCACGCTGGCGAAGCCTGCGGTCAAGGTGCTGCTCAATTTCGCCCAGATCGCGCTCGATGCGCTGGTGCGGGGCGGCACGCTCGATGTGGGCGCCGAGGTCAGGGACGGCGCCTGCGAGATCGTGGTCCGCGCCGCGGGCACCAAGATCGCATTCGACGAGGTTCTGGGCCGCGCGCTTGACGGTAAGCTCGATGCGGACGAGCTGACCAGCCGCACGGTGCCCGCGCATATGATCCATCTGCTGGCGCAGGAATGCGGCGGCGGGCTCCAATTCGCTAAGGGCGACGATGCGTTGGTGCTGGGCGCGGTGCTGCCCGAACCCGAAGGCATGATCGGATGAGCGAGCCCCTGACCCCGTCGGATTTCGGGAAAGTCGGCGAGGAGCTGCCCACCAGCCGGGACGAGCTGGTCCATCGCGAGGTGCTTTCGCCGAACCATGACGAGCGCGCTCTGCCCGTCACCATGGTCGTCATCCATTACACCGAAATGGAGGACAAGGGCTTCGCGATCGAGCGGTTGTGCGACCCGGAAGCCAAGGTTTCCGCCCATTACCTGATCGGGGAACAGGGCGAGGTCGTGCGGCTGGTGCCGGAAGAAAAGCGCGCCTGGCATGCGGGCGTCTCCTATTGGCGCGGGATCAAGGACGTGAATTCCGCCTCGATCGGGATCGAGCTCGACCATCCGGGCCACAAATACGGCTATCGCGGCTTCAACGATGCGCAGTTCGAAGCGCTCGTCCCGCTGGTCGCGCGCATGGTCAAGCGGTTCGACATTCCGCGCGCCAACGTGGTCGGCCATTCGGACGTCGCGCCGCAGCGCAAGATCGATCCGGGCGAGCTGTTTCCGTGGGAGCGACTGGCCGAATACGGGCTATGCCTGCCGATCCCCGAAAAGCTCGAGCGCGGCGATCCGTTCGACAACGATGCCTCGTTCTACCTCGCGCTCGAACGCTTCGGCTACGACATCACCGATGGGCACAAAGCGGTCGAAGCCTTCCAGCGCCGCTGGCGCCCGCGCCGGATCGACGGGGTCATCGACGGGGAAGTGCGCGCAATTCTGTTCCAGCTCCTGCTCGACCGCGATCGCGGTACCACGCGCTAGTCGGCGAGAGGACCCAGCGCGGTCTTGAGATCGCCGAGCCAGGGCTCGTAGGGCTTCCAGGCGCCCTGGCCGGAGCGGTTGATCGGGCGGCGCACCTGTTCCGAACTCGCCGTGCGCACGGCGCGGGCCGTGCGATGGAATTCGAGGCACTCCTCCTCGAACGGCAGTCCGATATGGTCGAGCATCCGCCGCGTCTGTCCTTCAAGATCGTCGAGAACATCCTCGTGCCGGACGCGCAGGACCTTACCGGGCAGGACCTCGTCCCAATGCGCCATCAGGTCGACATAATCCCTATAATAGCGCCCGATCTCGGTCAGGCCGTAGGTGAAGTCCTGCCCTTCGGCGAAGAGCTGCTTGAAGCCGGAGAAACAGCAATCCATCGGATCGCGCCGCGCGTCGATGATCGTCGCATTGGGCAGCATCAGCTGGATCAGGCCGATATGCCGGAAATTGTTCGGCATCTTGTCGATGAAGAACGGCGCGCCCTGGCGATGGATGCGAGTGTTGGCGATGAAATCCGACCCGAACTCTGTGAGCTGTTCGTCCGTCAGATCGTGGAGCACTTGCGGATAGCGTGACTGGCCCGCTTTCCTGCCCCTCAACCGGTGCGCCAGCGCGAGCACGTTGGGCAGCTCCAGCGTCCCGTCGATCTGGGAATGGCTGGCGAGGATCTGTTCGAGCAAGGTGGAACCCGCACGCGGCAGGCCGAGGATGAATATCGGATCGCGCGCCGGATCGCCCGCGCCTTGCCGGCTCTCGAACAGATCGCGTGTGCAGGCCTCTTTCTGGGCCGCGAGTTCCTCGCTCATCCGATCCGCATCGTAGCGGGTCTGGCGCCGTTTCAGCGCATTGCCAGCCTCGTAGAAACCGAACGAAGCCTCGTATTCCTCGCGATCCTCGTGCGCCTTGCCGAGCGCGAAGCTGAGATGGACGCGGTCCATGAAAGCGATTTCGGGCCGTTCGAGCTGCTCTTGCATCGCGGCGATCTCCGCTTCGGTGAAGCGATAGGTCTTGAGATTGGCGAGCGCGTAAAAGGCGTCGCCATGATCCGGCTTGGCAGCGATGGCGGTCCGATAGGATGCGACCGCATCGTCCTGCCGTCCGGTGGTCTTCAGCGCATGGCCGCGCGTTGTCAGCGTCGCCGGATCGTTCGGCAGTTTCTCAAGGACGGCATCGAACAGAGCGAAGGCCCGCTCGTAATCCCCTGTCTGCATACTTTCGATCGCAAGATGCGATTGGAACAGCGGGCTGGCGGGATCGCGATCATACAGTGCCTCCGCCTCCTCGCGCGAGCGTTCGAACTTCTGCCGCTTGCGCAGCACGTCGATATAATCGAGCCTGACCTGAATATTGGCCGGTTCGAAGGCGGCGGCGCTGTCCAGCAGGAACTCCGCATCGTCGAGGATGCCCAGCCGCATCCCGATCTGCGCGAGCAGGCGCATCGCTTCGACATGGCGCGGATTGCGGCGCAGGAAATGACGGCAGATTTCCTCCGCTCGCAACGGACGGCCTTCGTGAAGGTGATGGGTGACGGCCACCAGCTCGCGCGGGAGCGCGGCGATACGCTGCGCCTGTTCGCGCGCGGCGGCGGCCTGGTCGGTGTGGCCCGAAGCCGCGAACAGTTCGGCCTGGGCGGTCCAGCTTGCGACCAGAGCGGGATTGAACCGAACCGCCCGGGCAAAGGCGGTCAGCGCCTCCTCGTCGCGTCCCCGCGCCCGGGCGAGATGCCCCGCCTCCTGCCAGGCGCGACCGAATTCGGGGCTCTCGTGATGCAGGCGATCGAGATAGCGTGCGGCTTCGTCGAACCGTTCGAGATAGCGGGCCGCGACCGCTGCGGCATACAGGGCGTCCGCATCGCCCGGATCGCGCGACAGGAGCGTTTCCGCCTCGGCCAGGCCGCCAGCGAAATCGCCTTGCTGCAAGAGCTCGCGCGCCGCTTTCAGTCTGTCTTCGCCGTCATTCATGCAAGCCCCTGTCGCAAAAGCGAACGGCGGAGGCAAACCCCGCAAGATTCGCCCCCGCCGTCTGGCATCCGTTTCGATCGATGGATCAGAAGTCGACCATCACCCGCATTCCCACCGTCAGCGGACGATTGGTGGTGATGCGCGCCCGATCGTTGACGAAATTGCCTGAGATCTGGGCGCGTTCGTCGGTCAGGTTCTCGCCGTAGATTTCCACCCGATACTCGCCCGCATCGATACCGGCGGCGAGATCGAAGGTCGTGTAGCCATCCAATTCGAGCTTGTTGATCTCGATGATGTCGGTGAACTTCGAGGCGGAATGGGTGATCTGCGGCTGAACGAAGGCGTCGAGCGTGGTGGAAAGGGCCCATTCGTACCGCACGCGCAGATTGCCCTGGAACGACGGCGCGAAGGCGAGCGGTTCGCCCTCGATGACGTCGTTGGTGGGCGTCAGAACGTCGGTGATCTCGGTATCGAGGATCGAGAAGGCGCCCGCCACGGTCAGGCCCGGCACCGCATAGGGCGCGTAGGTGAAGTCCGCCTCGATCCCCAGAATCTTCGCATCGGCCGCATTGTCCGAGAAGAACAGATTGGTGATGCTGGGATCGAAGATCGTGGTCTGCAACCGGCTGATGTCGACGTAATAGGCGCTCCCGTTGAAGCGCAGCTGGTTCTCGAACAGCTCCATCTTCCAGCCCAGCTCGTAATTCTTCACCTCGTCCGATTCGAGTTCGAAGGGTACGGTGAAGCCCGAGCCGTTGGTCGCGCCTCCCGGACGGTTCAGCAATCCGGGCCGGAAGCCTTCGGAATAGGTCGCATAGAACAGGAGATCAGGCGTCGGGGTCACATTGATCGTCCCCTTGTAGATCACCCCGTCGGTGGATGCCGTGTCGGGCGCGCGCAGGGCGTTGAAGACCTGCTGCGCCTGTCCGGCGCTCAGTCCGGCGTTCCGGATGTCCTGCAAGGTGTCGCTCAGCGTAAAGGTCTGGCGCAGGTCCGCGTTGCACGATCCGATGAAGGTGAATTCGCCGTCGCCGTCATAGAGATCCGACAGATTGGTCCCGAACGCATCCGCATCCTGCGCGGCGCCCGCATTGCAGAACGAACTGTTGGCGGTCCCTTCGAAATCCACCTCGATATCGTAATAGCGCGCGCCTGCCGTGATCGAGAGAAGGTCCTCGATGATGTCGAAGCTGGCTTCGCCGAAAATACCGAATTGCTGATCGGTCCGGCGGATATCGTTGCGGAAGATGACCGCTTCGGGGAAGGGACCCGGGACGGACTGGAACGCGCCCGCGAAGGGGAAATTGGGCGCGAACCCGCCGAACGGATTGGCGAGCGTGTTGCCGGGATAGGCGAAATCGTTGCGTTCGACCAGTTCGAGGTCCGAATAGAAGCCGCCCGCCGTCACGCGGAAGCGGTTTTCGGAAGGCGTGCTGAAGCGCAGTTCCTGCGTGAAGACCCGCGTCTCGCTGTCGGAGGTGACGTAGAGATTGGGCGCCTGGCAGGTCCCGCTCGGCGCGGCGGAGCCGGGATAGCTCACCGAACCGTCGCAGATGTAATAGGGGAGATACTGGCCGACGAAGAGATAGTCGGAATAATCCACCCGCTGCTCGGTCTCGCGCTCGGTATAGGCGCCGTTATAGACCACATCGAGCATCGCCAGGCGGCCTTCCACCGACCAGCTCGTGTTGGAGAAATCGTCTTCCAGGCGGTCTTCCTCGAAGCGCTGGATTTCCAGATCGTCGAGGTCGAGCGCGGGGTCGGCGAAGAACACGCCGTCTGTCTCCAGGCTCTGGCGGGTATGCGCGAGCGTGAGTTGCCAGTCGGGCGAAATTTCATACAGCGCCGTCGCGCGGAAGCCCGAATAGAGCGTGTCGTTGAAATCGTCCTCGACGAGGCCGGAATTGTTGGCTTCGACGAAGGTGACATTCGACAGGTCCGAACCGGCCTGGAAGCCCGCGCGCAGCGGATCGACCGGAACTCCGTTGGCGCGCACCGTGCCCGCCGGACGGAACCGCGCGCTTTCGCGCACCGTGCGGGTGCCTGCGACATTGTCGATATAGCCGCCCTGATCGTCGAGATAGACCACGCCGCGCAGCGCCAGGCTGTCGGTGACGGGGACGTTGAGCATCGCTTCGGTCTTGTAGCTGGTCTCGCCGCCCTTGGTGAAGGCCACGCCGGCCGAGGCCGAACCGTAGAAGGCGCCCAGTTCCGGCTTGTTGGTGATGAGGCGCACGACGCCGGCTTGCGAACTGGCGCCGAACAGCGTGCCCTGCGGACCGGAGAGGACCTCGATCCGGGCGAGGTCGGCGGCATAGACGTCGAGATTGCGGCCCGGCTGCGCCAGCGGCTGCTCGTCGAGATAGAGTGCGACATTGGGCGCGAGGCCCGCCACGCCCGCCGTGGTCAGGTTCGGCGTGGTCGAGGCGAGGCCGCGGATATAGATCGTGCTCTGGCCCGGACCGCTGCCGCCCGCGGTGACGGTGGGCAATTGGTCGAGATAATCCTCGAACGTATCGATATTGAGCTCTTCCAAGCCCTTGGCGTCGAGCGCCTGAACCGAGACGGGCACGTCCTGCAAATCCTCGCTGCGGCGCTGTGCGGTAACGACGATGGTCTGGACACCGCCCTGACGCTGCGCGGCGGGCTGCGCCGCTGGCTGTGTACCTACCTGCGCTCCTGCCTGCGATGCGGCGGAGGGCGTTTGCGTGGTGGCGGGCTGCTGCGCGGCGGCAGGCGCGGCAAGCGCGATGGCGAGCGCGCCGATCGATGCGCCGGTGGCGTGGTTTTTCATGGGTTCGGCCCTTCCTGTTTTTCGCCCAGTTTCCTGGGGCGTCTTCTGCGGACGAGTTGACGCGTCCGGCGCGACGGGTGTCGACCGGTTGTCAATTGCGATTTTTGCTAGGTCTCTAGGGGTAACAAACCGAACCGGAAGGGACCACAGCCAGCGGGCCCGAAACCGGGAACAAGATCAGGTGTGTTGCAATTATACCACCAGCTGTGGCGCGCTCAACGCGCCGTATCCAGCGGGTCCGTAGCGTCATCCGCGATTGTGGCGGTCGTGGTCGGAACCCCCTGTTTCTTGCGGATCAAGTCGAAAAGCACCGCTTTCACCACGCCGACGCCCATCGCCGCGAGTACGAAGGAGAAGGGCAGGGCGCCGATGATCATCGTGATCCGGATCGCGTCGATCCCGCCCAGCACCAGCATACTGCCGACGACGAAGGCCAGGGCCGCGCCCCAGAAGATGATGTGATGGCGGCGATCGCCCTCGGTCTCACCCGCGCCGTTGATCGTGTTCACGATCAGGATGGCGCTGTCGGCGGAGGTGACCAGATAGGTCAGCAGCAGGATCACGATCAGCCCTGCCGCGATCTGGGCGAAGGCGGGGGACAGGAGGACAGCGAGAGTCGCGAACAATTGGTCGGACATCTCTGCATTCACGATGCTGCCGCCCGCCGCGCCGCTCAGTTCCAGATCGATCGCGGTGCCCCCGACAAGGGCCATCCACACGAAGCAGACCAGCGAAGGTACCAGCATCACGCCGAAGATATATTCGCGGATCGTGCGCCCACGTGAAATCCGCGCGATGAACATGCCGACGAAGGGCGCAAAGGCGATCCACCAGGCCCAGTAGAAGACCGACCAGTCGAGCTGCCACTGCACCAGTTCCGCGCCGAAGGGAGCGTCTCGCGAAAACAGCGTCAGCGTGTTGGGGACGAGCGTGCGGATATAATCGAAGATCCCCAGGCCCAGCGTCTTCAGGCCGAACATCAGCGATCCGAAGATAGCGAATATCAGCAGGAGAAGCGCGGACAGGCCGAGATTGAGATTGGAGAGCCACTTGATCCCCTTGCCGACGCCGGACAGCGCGCTGAGCGTCGACGCGCCGACCAGGATCACGAGCGCCAAAACCACCGCGGTGAGCGAAGAGGAACCATCGGGATCGAGCAGCCAGTCGCCCAGGCCCAGACGCGCGAGACCGGCCACGAACTGCTCGACGCCGAGCCCCATGGTGACCGCCACGCCCAGGATCGTCGCCACGACCGCGACCACATCGACGATATGGCCGAACGGACCCGACATCGCCTTTCCGAAGAGGGGTGCCAATGCCGAGCGGATGGTGAGCGGAAGCCCCCGTCGATAGGCGACATAGCCGATCGACAGCCCGACAAGAGCATAGGTGCCCCATGCCGCGAAGCCCCAGTGGAGGAAGGTGTAGATATAGGCCGATCGCACCGCTTCGGGGGACTGCGATGCGACGAGCCCGCGGATGATATCCGGGTTGTTGCTGAAATGCGCCAGCGGCTCGCCGGTGGAGTAGGTCAGGACGCCGATGCCGATGCCCGCCCCGAACAGCATCGCGAACCAGGACAGGCGGCCGAATTCGGGTTTTTCGTCCGCCATGCCGATCCGCAGCCGCCCCGATTGCGGGATCACGGCCAGCACGACGCAGGCACTCATCAGGAAGGCGACGAGATAGACGTACCATCCCGAAAACGTCGAGATGATGGTCGAATTAGCGGCGGTCAGCGTTTCGTTGGCGCTGACGGGAAAGAAGATCGCCCACATGATCAGCAGCGAGACGATGACCTTGGCGGGGATCGTCACTTCGCGGCTGAAACCGTCGTAGAACCCTTTGTTCGCGGTGCGAATGGGCAGGTCGACGAGAGGCGGAGAAATCCGCTTGTCCGAAGGGGAGGGCATGGTGGGCTCCGGTGATCTGAGGGCTGCAAGCCTTCGAAAAAGGCCGGGAATATTGTCGCTCAGGATACGCAGATCGTAGGAATTAGCAAATCTGCGCCCTTCCCTTTGTCCCCGCGCTTGCGTTGGCGACGCCGCGCCGTCGATAAGGGACGGCGGGGAGAACGATTTCGTGAACAGCATCGACGACACTGGCGAGCAGGGCCATGCCCGAGAGAACGCGACCGACCCGAACGGTCCCGATACCGGGCCGGCACCGCCGACGCGCGGACGGATGTGGCGCCATCTCGGACCCGGGATCGTCGTCGCGGCGACGGGCGTGGGGGCGGGCGATCTGGTCGCGACGCTGATCGCGGGATCGCGTTTCGGCTATGCGCTGTTATGGGCGGCGGTGGTCGGCTGCATCGTCAAGATTGCGCTCTCGGAAGGCTCGGCCCGCTACCATCTCGCCACGGGATCGACGATCCTCGCCGGCTGGCGCTCGCTCGGTCGGTGGACCAGCTGGTATTTCGGCGTTTACGTCATCATCTGGGGCTTCATCTACGGCGCCACCGCAATGAGCGCGACGGCGCTGCCTCTGGCGGCGCTGTTCCCCGAGATTTCGCTGCGCATCTGGGCGGTCCTTGCCGGAATATTCGGTTTCCTGTTCGTCTGGTTCAACCGATACGAAACCTTCGAGCTGGTGATGAAAGTGCTGGTCGGCACGATGTTCGTCATCATGGTCGGCCTCGCGATCCTGGTCGCGCCCAGCCTGCCCGACCTTGCGGGCGGCATGACCTTCACGCTGCCGGAGGATTCGCTGTTCTACACGCTCGGCCTCATCGGCGGCGTCGGCGGCACGATCACCACCGCGGCCTACGGGTACTGGACCCAGGCCAAGGGCTGGAAGGGACTGCCGTGGTTCCCGATGATGCGGGTCGACAACACGGTGGCCTACGCGGTCACCGGGATCTTCGTGGTCGCGATGCTGATCGTCGGGGCGGAGTTGCTCTATTCGGCGGGCATTGCGCTGGAGGATAGCGACAAGGGGCTGCTCGGCCTGTCGGACGTGCTGTCGGCGCGCTTCGGATCGACCATTGCGGTGCTCTTCCTCATCGGCTTTGCCGCCACCTCGGTTTCCTCGCTGCTCGGCGTATGGCAGGGGATGAGCCTGTTCTTTTCCGACTGGTGGTATCAGCTGAAGGGGCGCGGGGAAGGGGGCCATGAGAACAGCAAGGCCTACCGCTTTTATCTCGCCTGGCTGACCTTCCCGCCCATGCTGCTCCTGTTCGCCGATCGGCCGTTCCTGCTGGTGATCATCTACGGTGCGTTCGGGGCGCTGTTCATGCCCTTCCTCGCGATCACGCTGTTGATGCTGAACAATTCGGAGCGGCTTCCGGTCGAAGCGCGGAACGGCGTGGTGGCGAATGTCACCCTCGCCGGTTCCGCGATCCTGTTCCTCGTGCTCGCCGTCCAGCAGGTCGCGAAGCTCATGGCCTGATCGCGGACGCGGCGTTCTCCGACGAACTTACGCAGCGACCGGCTGCGATTCCAGCGCGTCGATCGCATCGAAGGCAGAAGCGATCTTTTCCTCGCCATCGACACCGGAAATTCCGTCAGCTGCGATGATTTCGAGATCGGTGATCCCGAGAAAGCCGAGGAAATGGCGCAGCCACGGGGTGAGGAAGTCGATCTCGCTTCCGATCGGGGTCCCGCCGCTGGCAATCAGGGCATAGGCCTTCTTGCCGGTCAGAAGGCCCTGCGGCCCGCTCTCGGTGTAACGGAATGTCGTGCCCGCCCGAGCGACCAGATCGGCCCAAGCCTTGAGGGTCGAGGGCATGGTGAAATTGTAGACCGGAAGGCTCAGCACGAGCGTATCGGCGGCCTGCAATTCGGCGATCAGATCATCGCCCATCGCTGCAAGCTTCCGTTCCTGCTCGCCGCGCTCCGCAAGCGGCGTGAGATTGGCGGCGAACCGATCCGCATCGATCAGAGGCAGGTCGTTATGGGCCAGATCGCGCAGCGTCACGCTCGCGCCGGTGCGTTCGCGCAAGCGCTCGACCAGGCGGTTTCCGAGCTTGCGCGAAACCGATTCATCGCCGCGGATGCTGGCTGTGACGTGGAGGATGTTGGTCATGGTGTGATCCTTTTCAAAGAGGGGCTGTCAGGCGATGTCGACGAGGACGATCTCGCTGTCCTCGATCGCGGTTACGCTGAGTGTTTCGAGGTCGCTAATCGCCGCACCGTCGCGGGCGCCGATACGCTGCCCGTCGATGGAGACCGCGCCGGTGGCGGGCACGAGGTAGCCCTTGCGATCTGTGCCGAGCGGGTATTCGACCGTCTCGCCAGCGCGGATCGTGGCCCCGACGACGCGCGCATCGGCACGAATGGGCAAGGCGTCCGCGTCCTGCTCGTGACCGCTGGCGAGAACCACGAACTGGCCCGAGCGCTCGCCTTTCGGGAAAGGCTTGGCGCCCCATTGCGGGGCATCGCCCTGGCTGGTCGGAACGATCCAGATCTGGAATATCCGGGTTTCCTCGTCCTCGCGATTATATTCCGAATGGCGGATGCCGGTGCCCGCGCTCATCACTTGGACGTCGCCGGCTTCGGTCCGGCCCTTATTGCCCAGGCTGTCCTCGTGCGTGATCGCGCCGGAGCGGACATAGGTCACGATTTCCATGTCGCGATGGGGGTGGGGCGGGAAGCCGGTATGGGGCTGGATCGTATCGTCGTTCCAGACCCTGAGGGCGCCCCAATGGGTGCGCGCGGGGTCGTGATAGCTGGCGAAGGAGAAATGATGCTTGGCATCCAGCCAGCCGTGATTGGCTCCACCCAGGCTTTCGAAGGGGCGCAATTCGATCATCGACAAACTCCTGTCTTGTGACGGCCCGGCACGCTTTCCCGACTCCGTCTCGCACCGCCCAGATAGGCTTGCGCGCCCATGCCGATAAGTGCGATAGTTTCGATCGAACTATTCAAGATATTAGAAATGTCTGACCCGCGATCGCCCACGATCGATCAGTTGCGCATCTTCCTCGCCGTGGTCGAGGAAGGCAGCTTCGCGGCTGCGGGGCGCAGATTGGGGCGGGCCGTCTCGGCGATCAGTTACGGGATCGGCAATCTCGAAAATCAGCTCGGCCTCACCCTGTTCGAACGCGAGGGGACGAAGCGCCCCGTGCTGACCACCGAGGGCGAGGCGATCCTCGCCGATGTCCGCGTGGTGGCCTCGGGCGTCGCAGCGCTGCACGCCCGCGCGAAGGGCTTGATCGAGGGGCTGGAGGCGGAGGTGAGCCTGGTGGTCGACGTCATGCTGCCCGCCGAAAGGTTGTCGGGCATATTGCGCGCCTTTGCCTGCGAGTTCCCGACCGTCCCGCTGCGCCTCCATATCGAGGCGATGGGGGCGGTGGTCGCTTTGGTGCTGGACGGACGGGCGGGTCTCGGGATCGCAGGGCCGGTTGCCTCGGAGCTCGACGGTTTGGAGCGGATCGAGGCGGGGACGGTCATGCTGGTCCCGGTCGCCGCGCCGGATCACCCGCTGGCGCAGGCGGGGAATTTGCGGCCCGGTGCGGCGCGCGATCACATCCAATTGGTGCTGACCGACCGTTCCCCGCTGACGCAGGGCAGGGATTTCGCGGTCCAGTCCCCGCACACCTGGCGGCTCGCCGATCTCGGCGCGAAGCACGCGCTGCTGCGCGAAGGGATCGGGTGGGGCAATATGCCCAAACCGATGGTCGAGCCCGATCTTGTCGCGGGCACTCTCGTCCAGCTGGCCATGCCCGAGGATACGGGCGGCGTGTACCGCTTCTCGGCGATCCACCGCTCCGATGCGGCGCCCGGTCCCGCGACTTCGTGGCTGCTGGACCGCTTCGTCGAACTGGGATCGGACGATCGCCGCGCCGATGTCTGATCGCTGCGCTTTGCCAAGCGAGATGGACAGGATCGCTGCGGATCTCGTAGAACGCAGCGCGCTGAATCCTTTTGAAAGATGGGACTGGTCCATCATGTCGATCCGCCTCTTGGTGCCGCTTGCCGCGTTGTTGATGTCGGGATGTACGGGCGCAAACCTGCCGACACGGGTTCCCCCTTCGAACCAGCTCGACCAGACCACCCTTGCCGTGATGGCGCAGATGGACCGGGAAAAGGCCCCCGCCGACATTGCGGGCCAGATCGACGCGCAGCGCGCCTTCTACGGCGCGTGGAACGATCGCAGGCTTATGGAGATGCGCCAGACCTTCTCGACGACCGAAAGACGCGCGCAGATCGGAGGGGTTGCGGTCGATATCGTCGAACCTTCGGGTGGCGTGGCGCCGCGCAACGCGAACCGAGTGCTGATCAACGTCCATGGCGGCGCATTCATGTGGGGAGCCGGGAGCGGGGCCTTGGTCGAATCCATTCCCATCGCAGCCACGATGGGAATCCGTGTCGTGGCAGTCGATTACCGGCTGGCACCCGAGCACCGCTACCCGGCCGTGTCCGAAGACGTCACCGCCGTCTATTCCGCGCTGCTCGCAGACTATCCGGCTGCGAATATCGGCATCTACGGCTGTTCCGCCGGGGGCATCGCGACGGCGCAGTCCGTCGCCTGGATGGCGCGGCAAGGTCTGCCGCGGCCGGGCGCGATCGGCACCTTTTGCGGGACAGGCGCTCCCTATTCCGGAGATAGCCGACGCCTCGACGCTCTGTTCGATAGCGGGGCCATGGCGAACCAGGCGGAGCTGCCTGCGACGCTTACGAACCCCTATATGGAGGCTGTCCCGGCGAGCGATTGCGCGGCCTATCCCCTGACATGCGAAGACGACATTGCGAAGATGCCTCCGACCCTGCTCCTCGCAGGAAGCCGGGATTTCGCCGCCAGCGCTCTCACGCTGGCGCATCGCCGCCTCGCCGCCTCTGGCGTCAGCAGCAGGCTGTTCCTCTTCGACGGGCTTCCGCATGCCTTCTTCATGTGGCCGCAAATGCCCGAATCGCGCGAGGTCTATCGGATCGTCGCCGAATTCTTCGATGAGAAGCTTGGCACAGAGACGAAGCAAAAACCTTGACCCTGAAGTCTTTTGGCGCGAGATTTGGCTGAGTTCGCGAGGGAGGGCAGGATGGATTTCGGTGCGGCGCGGTTGAGCAGAGTTTCGTCGGTCCGCCGGGTTTGCCTGGCCTTCGTCGCGGCGATCGCCCTTGGCGCAAATCAGGCTCCGCCGACCCCTTCTGAACTCTATGGCGATTTGTTCGTGGAGGTGCAGGAACAGCGGATTTTCGGCGACAACAAGACCTTCGTCGACGCCGTCCCGCTCCGCGCGCCCGAACAGATCATGGCGGACTATCGCGCCGCGCCCCCGTCCGATGCAGAGGCCCTGCGCGCTTTCGTTCTCGCCAATTTCAGCGTGCCGGGCATCGCCCCCACGGCGCCGCTTGCGCTGCGCGAGCATATCAGAGCCCTATGGCCCGATCTGGTCCGGCAGCCGCGTAAGGAGGTCGAGGGCGGATCGCTTGTCGCGCTGCCCTCGCCCTATGTCGTTCCGGGCGGCCGGTTCCGGGAAATCTATTACTGGGACACCTATTTCACGATGGAGGGATTGCGCGCCGATGGCGAAGCGGTCCTCGTCGACAATATGATCGACGACTTCGTCAGCCTGATCGAGCGGTTCGGCCACGTGCCCAATGGGACGCGTACCTATTACGTCAGCCGTTCGCAGCCGCCCTTCTTCGCCCTGACGCTCGATCTGTCGGAAAATACCGACCCTGTTGTAATTGCCCGGCGCCTGGCGGCCTTGCGCACCGAATACGCGTTCTGGACGAAGGGCGAGAGCTGCGCGACGAAGGCATCGCCGTGCGAGCGTGTGGTCGTCATGCCCGACGGTTCGATCCTGAACCGCTATTGGGATGGCCGCGATACCCCTCGCGACGAATCCTTCGCCGAGGATCGCGCCACGGCGGCCGAGGTCGTGGGCGAGCCTGCCGAAAAGGTCTATCGCAATCTTCGCGCCGCAGCCGAAAGCGGTTGGGATTTCAGCTCGCGCTGGTTCGCAGACGGGCGAACGCTCGCCACGATCAGGACGACCGACATCGTACCCGTCGATCTCAATTCGCTCCTCTACGCGATGGAGATGCGCATCGCGCGCGGATGTCGCGAGGCTGGCGATCAGGCTTGCGCGGATGGTTTCGCCGCCCGCGCCAGTGCCCGGCGCGCCGCGATCCGCAAATATCTCTGGGTCGATGGAGAGGCGCGCTATGCGGATTGGAGCAGGCTCGAAAACCGGCCAATCCCCGGATTGACCGCCGCCACGCTCTATCCCCTTTTCACCGGCGTTGCGACGCCCGACGAGGCGAGCAAGGTCGCGCGGACCACGCAAGATCTGCTGGTCGCACCCGGGGGGCTGAGGACGAGTCTGGTAAGAACGGGGCAGCAATGGGATGCGCCCAATGGCTGGGCGCCGCTGCAATGGATCGCGGTCATGGGGCTGGAGCGATACGGTCACGACGAATTGGCGCGACAGATCGCTTCGCGGTGGATCGATACGGTCGATCGGACCTACCGGGAAACCGGGAAGATGCTCGAAAAATACGATGTCGAGGAGCAGAAACCGGGCGGTGGCGGCGAATATCCGACGCAGGACGGGTTCGGCTGGACCAATGGGGTGGCCAGCGCCCTACTGGAAAAATATCCCGGACTGGCCCCTGCCGACGCCCGATAGGATGAACCGATGCGGTCCGCCGAGGTTTGTCTCGCGGCCCCGATCCGCTAGTCCCTCGCCACGTTCGCTGCGAAGGACCCCGATTTTTGATCAAAGAGCATCTTCACGTTGCCCGGCTGACGCGGGCCCTGGCGTCGCATTTGCTGGAGAGGGCGGCGCTGACCGCGCGGCATCTCGACCTCGGCGTGACCGAGATCCGCGCCGTCGAACAATTGTATCTCTCCCAGCCCATGACGATCGGAGACCTGGGGAGCAGCCTCGCTTTGACCAGCGGATCGGTGACCGCCCTCGTCAAGCGGCTGATCGCGAAAGAGATCGTGGTGAGGCAGGCCGACGAGGAAGATCGCCGCCGGGTCTGGATATCGATCAACCCCGATAAGATCGCCTGGTTCGAATCCTTCTATCTTTCGACGATCGCGATCGGTCAGCGGGCCGTAGAGGACTTTCCGCAGGAGGATCTCGAGACCGTGGTGCGGTTTCTCGAACATTATTGTGCGGCGTCCACCGCCTCGACCGACAATCTCAAAAAGGAATTCCGCGCGCAGAAAAAGGCCGGAGCGCGTACGCCCCGGCCCTGAAGTGGCCCGTCCGGGCGGCCAATAATATTAAAACGAGATCGAAGCTCCGAAGGTGAAGGAGCGGCCGAGGATCGGTCGGGCAAGGATCGGACCCGTTCCCTGCGATCCGATGATCCGCGGATTGCCTTCGGTGAGGCCGATTTCGTTGGTGAGGTTCGTGCCGGTCACCTGAAGCCGGACCCGGTCGCTGATATCTACGGAGGCCCCGGCATCGAGCTGGTAATAGGACGGCAGCAATTGGTTGTTCTCCGGGTCCGAGAAGCGATCGCCGGTGTAATAGAGCGTGGCGTAGACGGACGGCCTCAGCCCGCCGATGTCGACTTCGTAGCTCGGTGTCACGCGCCAGCGCCATTTCGGCTGGCGCTGCACCTGGTTGCCGGTGTTGTCGATCGCGCCGTTGCCCGTGAAGAACCCCTGATAGGTCGCATCGAGATAAGTGGCGCCGAATGCCAGGCTGAGGCCTTCGATCGGCTCCAGCGCCCCTTCGACTTCGACGCCGGTGGCCTTCGCCCCGCCGACGGCGGAGGAGGGCGCCCCGTTGATGATCTGGATCGTCGCAAGGCCGCTGAAATCGTTATGGAACAGCGTTGCGTAAAGGTTCAGCCAGTCCTTGGTGATCTTCAGCCCGCCCTCATAGGTATCGACGGTGGCGATATTGGTCACCCCTTCGCGCAGATTGTCGAATTGCGGGAAGGCCTTGCCCTTGCTGTATCGGGCGAACACGCCGACATCCGAGTTGAAGTCGAAATTCGCGCCGCCGGTGAACGACCAGGCGTCTTCCGAATAGGCGATGGGCGTCTGCACGGGGCCCCGCTGGGCATCGTTGTTGTTATAGAGTGTGTTCGGATTGCCGTCCGTATTGCTGTAGAACGGCTGGCGGACATATCCGTCGACCGAATGTTTCTGCCAGCGCAGGCCCCCGTCGATCCGCAATTGCGGCGTGATCTGCAATTCGTCGACGAGATAGAGGGCGATGTCCTCGCCCGAATAGGCGGCATCGAGGAAATAGAACGATCCCTGCACGAAACCGTCGCGCGTGGCGACACGGCCGTCCGCGAAGGTCAGATTGATGCGGCGGGCATTGTCTTCCGCCGTCAGCAGCAGGCCGTTGCCCAAATTCCAGTCGTCGCGTGTGAAGTAATCGGCGTAATAGACGCCGCCCGTCAGCGTGTTGCCGCCCGTGCTGAGCTGGAGGGCGAGATCGTTCACGAAGCTGTCGATCTTCTTCTCGACAGTCCAGATGCCCGCCTGGATCACCTGCTGGTTGGGTGAGGCCGCGCCTCCTCCGTCGACGAAGGTCAGCGAGCCGATCCGCGATCCCGCGCCGCCGCGGGCGGCGGCGAAATTGGCTGCCGTCGTGGGTGGGCCAGCGGGTACGAGGCCGGTGGTGAAGGCGTTCCCACCGAGGAAACTCATGCGATCGCGGATGGTGAGCGCATCCGACAGGGCGAATTCGACATTCGCGCCGACATTGACGATTTCGGCACCGCGTCCCTTCGCAAGGTCGACCCGCGCGCCCGAATTCAAAGTCGTGAAGCGAACGTCGTTGCTGGCGAGGGTGCCGTAATTCGCGTCGAACCCGGGGAATTCGGAAATGTCATCGCCGTTCTGAACGACCGGGATCGGAAGCAGCCACTGGCCTCGATCGTCGAGATAGCGCGCGTAGAGGAGGATCGTCCCGTCATTGCCGAAATCGTGCCGGATATTGGCGGTGATCTGGCCGCCCTTTTCCGCATCGAACTGCGGATCGCGCACGCCGCTGCCCTGGCGATAGAAGCCGCCGATCATGAAGCCGGTATCCTCGCCGAGGGGACCCGACAGATAGGCATCCGCCCGATATTCGCCGTAATCGGTGATCGAGCCTTCGAATTCGCCAGCAAGGACCGATCCGCCTTCGCGCTGCACCAGATTGACGGTGAGGCCCGGCTGGCCGTTCGAGAACAGCGATCCGGTCCCACCGCGAACCGCCTCGACTCTCGCGACGGTGTTGTCGATGCGGATCAATTGCGAGTTTTCGAGGAACGACAATGTCGGGGGCGGGAAGATCGGCGTACCGGAGGACTGGAAGGTCACGAACACCGCATCGCCGCCCGACGGATAGCCGCGCACGAAGATATTGGCGCCGTTCTGGCCGCCCGATGTCTCTGCCGAAACGCCCGGAACCAGCTTGAGAATGTCGGCCGTGCTCGCGGGTGCGGCGCGCGCGATCTCTTCGTCGCTGAGGGCGGTGACGGCGAAGGCCGCATCCTGGCGGGTCGTGCCGGCACCGGCTGTCCCGACCACCACGATCATCGGGTCCTGCGCGCCGGTCTCGTCCTGGTTTTCCGCTGCCGCGCTTCTGTCTCCGGCAGCGTCCTGGGCCAGCGCCGGAGAGGCGCTCAATGCCAGAAGGCTGGTTGCCGCCAATATCACTTTCTTCATCGTTTCCCTCCCGTTTCAAGCGCGCCGGATCCCGTCCGAGCGTCATCTGATTCCAATTCTTTCCTGAAAAAGGCGCCGACTGTCCGATACGCCTCGCGGCTTTCCTCTGGCTCGGGGTCGGACATGAAGGAATGCCACATCCCGTCCCAGACATGCAGGTTCGCCGAAACGCCCGCACGGTTCAGGGCTGCGTGAGTCGCGAGCACCGAGCTGAGGCCGCCGTCGCGCGTCCCGCTGATGAGCAGGGTGGGCGGAAAGGCAGCGATCGCTTCGGGCGAAGCAAGCGGTACGACTTTCGGATCGGAGAAATCGGACCCCGCGAAATAGGGATGGGCCGTCCAGTCGATGCTGTTGCCAGGCTCGCCGCCGCTCGCGACCTGGGAGAGATAGACGGAATCGCCACCGGGCATAGAGGCGCCCATGCAGAACAGACCGATCGCGCCGGGTGTGGGGAGGTCGTGCTGCTGGAACCAGACGACGGACTGGGCAGTGAGCATCGATCCCGCCGAACACCCGTAGATCCCGATCGACTTCGCATCGTAGCGTTCGAGCAGGGAAGCGTAGACGCTCGCGACATCCTCACTCGCCGCGGGGAAGCGCGCTTCGGGTGCGAGGCGGTAATCGACCGTCACCACCTGCATCCCGGAACTGGCGGCGATTGGTATCGCCTCGACCAGGGCGCCTGTGTCGCTGCCCCAGAAGAAGCCGCCGCCATGCAAATTGATGAGGATCCGTCCCGGATCGGGCGCGCGGTCCGCCGGTGTGACGATCTGGACCGGTACGCCTCCGATCTGCGTCCGCTCGATCGACACGGTGTAAAGGGCGCGGAGGCGAGCGATCCGCGAGCGATCGACGACCGCGTAATCTTCCCGCACCTTGGCGATGTCTGGTCCGAAGGTCGGGCCGGGTGCGAGCACATGGTCGGCGAACCATTGCCCCGCTTCCGGCGAGGCGAAGTCGCTCCACGGAAGCTCGAACGCAGACACCTCAACCGCGGCGGAAGATGGCGTCGCGTCCTGCGAGAATGCCGGGCCCGCCAGCAATCCGACGATCGCGACCAGGCCGAAACCAGATTTCCTCATCAGCGCCTCCCTCCGCAGAAAATCTCACGATCAACCTTGATGGTCAAGCGAATTACCTTCGCTGTGAAGGAATAATTGGGTTTTCGCTTAACCGATTGAAACGTTGATTAATTTGCGTGCGGGGTGACGCCGACTGCGGCGAGCGCGCGCGCTAGACCGCAGAAATCCTTCGACATCTTCAGCGACTCGCCATCACCGCCAATGTCGGTCGTGAGCGTGCTCTCGGTGGGGCGGGGCAGGTGCTTCGGCTCGCACGGCAATCTGCGTCTGGCCCGCGCCTCCCGCCATTAGATGGCGACCTTGACCGAAGAGCCTCCATCGACGGGCAGGATCACGCCGGTCACGAACTTCGCTTCGTCGCTCACCAGATAGAGCGCAGCGAAGGCGACATCCTCGGCTTGGCCCATATGGCCCATCGGAACGGCGCGGTCGCGGCCCTTTCTCAATGCGTCCTTGTCGATGCCGCTGGCCTTGCTGTGGCCTTCGATCGCCATCGGCGTGTCGATCAGTCCTGGCGTGATCGCGTTGCAGCGCACCTGATGGGCGGCCTCGTGGAAGGCGACACTTTGCACCAGCCGGTTCATCCCCGCCTTGGAGACCGAGTAGGATATCATCGGACTGGGCGCGATCGAGGCGAGCGAGGATATGGCGACGATCGCGCCGTGTCCGCTGTCGCGCAACAGGGGAATCAATGCTCCCATCGTGCGCCGCGCTGCGGTGAGGTTGATCAGCATGATCCTGTCCCAGGCGTCGTCGCTGACCTTGCCCGCCGGGCCGTCGCCGCCGCCTCCGATGCCGATATTGTAGACGAGGCCGTCGAGACCGCCCCAGCGCGCCTTTGCCGCTTCGGCGATGCGATCTGCGGCCTCTTCCTCGGCGACATCAGTGACCAGGATCTCATTGGGGCCGCTGCAGATGTCCGCCGTCGCGCGGGCCGCCGCTTCGTCGCGGTCGACGAGAAGCAGGTCGGCACCTTCAAGAGAGAATATGCGGGCCATCGCGCGGCCGTTCCCCTCCGTATCGCCGCGGGTCTGGCCCGCGCCGAGGATCGCGATCCGCTTGCCCGCCAGACGCCCGCTCACGCGAACAGCTCGCGCAAGGGATCGTCGGCGATGTCGGGATCGGGCTCGACCCCTGCGGTCTGCAGGAACATGCAGACCTGCGAATACTGGCCAACCGTCCAGACGAGGTCGATCGCGGTATGATCCCCGAAGGCGGAGCGGATGCGCGCGAACGTGTCGGGTGCGATGCGGCCCTCGACGACCAGTTCGTCGACCGCCTGCATGACCAGCGCCATTTCGTCGTCGAGCGGCGTGCGATCGCCGACGGCGATGGCGCGCAGCACCTCGTCCGTGAAACCATGCTTGCGAGCGATCACCGCGTGACGCAGAAACTCGTATTCGCAGCGGCGCAGCGCGCCCGTGCGCAGGATCACAAGCTCGCGAAGCGCGACGCTGAGCGTGTTCTGGTCCGACAGGATATAGGACCCCCAACCCAGAAACGCCTCCATGGCGGCGGGGTGGCGCAGCATGGTGCGGAACACGTTGTAGTCGCGTCCGCGCGCCAGCATCGCGTCCATCATGCGACGCTGCCGCTCGTCCATCTCTGCATCGTCCAGCGGTTTCAGCACGGCCATCAATCAAGGTTCCTTCTCATCTCACATCGAGAACGCGGCATCTACGTCCGGGCTGGAAAGCCGGATGCGGACCCTCCGATCCGGTCATCGACCCTGCGCCGATTTTCCAACCCATCGGCTGCAGTCACGACAAGGTGATAGCCAATATATCTTAATGATCAAGAAGCTTGATCGTAGAGGTAGGATCGCGTCCGACTGATGCGGGGACCGCAATCGCAGAGATACGCTTGGAAGCCGGGCACCGACGCAATGGGAGTGACGAACTTTCGCTGCCAGCGGGGAGGACAGGCCCTTAGAACCGCTCCATCAGCGCATGCTTTTGCGCAGCTCCTCGGTCCCGATGGCGGAGGCCTGGTAATAGGCTTCGAGGAAGCGAACCGCGATCTGGCGGTCTTCCTTCGAAAATCCCTTCACGACTCTGCTCCCGCCTTTGATCGTGTTGAGATAGGGCGCGATGAATTCCTCGGCCCTGTCGGGCGCGATGGTGATCCACACCTTGCGGCGATCGTCTTCGTCGCGCGTGCGCACCACGAGCTTGTTCTTCAGCAACCGCCCGACCAGCGCCGTCACCGATCCGCTCGTCAGCGCGAGGCTCGTGCCCAGCTCGCCGGCGGTCATTGGGCCGGTCAAATAGAGCTGTTCCATCGCCCGCACCTCGGTGACGCCGAGGCCGTGATGGCGCGCCGTTATCGTCGACCGTTCCAAAAGGTGCGAGGCAAGCCCGCGGGTGAGGCGGGCCACCTGGAGGTGCTCTTCGTCCATGTGCAATCGGGCGCGTTGATCCATAGCTTCGGCTTAGGCGAGAGCCCGCGATGGGCGCAAGCTCTTCGCCCGCCGAACCGAGCGCCATCCCCGATGCCGGCATCTGTCTCCGATGCGCGTCGATCGATCCAATCGGAAGGTCAGGTTCGCGCTTTTCCAAGCCCCGTTGAAAAATTCGTCATCTCGCTGCGCTGAATCGGCCGCCGCGTGGATTAAAACCATGGGGCGTTTCGTTTCCTTCTCAGACGGCCGGGTCGACCCGGACGCGCATGAAAGGAAGACGATCGATGACCAAACCTGCCGCCATCCCGTTCCTCGCCCTTGCCCTAACCGGAGCGATCGAAGCGACCGCCGTGAGCGCTGCCATCCCGATGCTTTACGAAGAGCAGATGGCGCGTGCGGAGGAGGCCCTGATCATCACTGCGCCGATTGCCGGCATCGAGAACAGGTTCTGGTTCGATTACCGCATCGACGTGACCGAAGCGCAGAAGGAGCTGTCGAGCGATCTGCGCCGCGCGAGCGATCTGGAAGACCATCGCGATGCCTGGGAAGAATATGCCCGCGAACTGAAGCACGAGCGTGTCCATTATGTCGAGGAAATGGCCGAGCGCGGCTATCGCATGGGCCGGGTCATCATCGTCGACTGAGCCTAGATTAGCGAACCGGAAATACCAGCCCCCCGGGCCGCATCCCTGATCGGATGCGGCCACCCCTGAAGGAAGGATCGGACCAGCCCTCGATCCTTCCTTCTTCGCGTTCAGATCAGGGCAGTGGCCTGCGGAAAGCGGAAGCCGGCAAAGGTATCGCGGGCGGCTCAGCGCCACCCGCGCTCGCGTGCGGCCTGCTCGCCCGCCGCGTCGAGCGCGGGGCCCGCCGCCATCTCCTGCGCCTGCGCCAGGATCGCGCCGTCATCGGCGCCCGCCATGCGAAAATCTGTCGAGGCGGCTTCGCTGCCTTCGGATCGGCGTTCGATTCTCCAGCCCTCTTCGTCGCGGCAGGCGATGCCGCCCCCCGAGACGCCGCTGTAGGCGCGGCAGAACTGGCCGCCTTGATCCTCGAACGACAACAGCACGCGGGTTTCAGCAGCAGGAGACTGTTCGGCAACGAGTTGGTCATCGAGCACTGCGGCAAGCTGAGGACCGGCATACCCGGCTCCCGGCCCGGTATCGCTATCGCCCAGAATGACGGCGATCGCGAGCGAGGCGGCCAGCGCGGGCCCCGCGATCCACCCCCAATGAGGGCGCCTGGACGAAGCTTCTCGTTTTTGTGCCTCCTGCTTCTGGCGGGCGGCGGCGAAATCGACCACCGTCTCGTCGCTTCGCGCTGTCAGCAGATCCGTCAGGCGGTCCGGCACCCTTTCGTCCAGCACAGGCGCATAATGTTGCGACAACCGCGCTGCGAGGGCGCGGTGCCGCTCCACCTGTTTCGCCAGTTCGGGATCGGCGGCCATCGCATCACGCATCGCGGCCTCCCGCTCGGCCGGCAATTCACCGTCCGCGAAGGCGGCGATCTCTTCAGGCGTCGCGCGGGTGCTCATGCTTCGTCTCCCAGCATCTGCATCAGGGCATCGCGGCCCCTGACGAGCCGCGAATTGAGCGTGCCGACCGGACACCCCACGATCTCGGCGGCTTCCTTATAGGCATAGCCTTCCACCATCACGAGCAGTACCGCCTCGCGCTGGTCGGTCGGAAGCGACTGCATCGCGCGATCGACATTGCCGAGTTCGACCACGGCTTCCTGCGACCCGTCGCCGCCGATGGCGACACCCGCTTCCTCGTCCACGAAGGTCTGCAGGCTGCGGGTCGTCCGGCGGCCCTCGTCGATCCAGATATTGCGCATGATCCGATACATCCAGCTGTCGAGCCGCGTGCCTTCCTCCCAGCGGGAGCGATTGGCCAGCGCGCGCTCGATCGTCATCTGGCACAGATCGTCACCGTCGGACGGATTGCCGGACAGCCCGATCGCGAACCGACGCAATCGGGGCAGCAGGGCCAGCAAGTCTGTCTCGAAAGCGGTGTTCAGTGTCTCTGCCTTCCATGGGATTAAACGGACGGGGGCGCTCGTTTCATCCATGCTTAATGCGTTTTATCCGATTGCCGAGGCCTCGATGCGAATTTTCCCTCTTCTGTGCGCCGCTCTGGCTCTGATCGCGGCCCCTCTCGCCGCGCAGATCGCTCTGCCGCGCCTGCCCCTGCCGCCGGTCGGCAGCGTGGTGGGCGAGAGTCTCGGCGCGCTGGAAAACACGCGCGCGGATTTGCAGCGGACGATCGAAAGGCTCGCCCGCGACCGGCTCCGCACGGTCGAGCGATTGGTGCGGTCCAATCCCGATATCATCGAACTCGATGCCCTCGGCGCGCCCGCACGGCGCGGCGAACTGATCGTCATGGACGTGCCCGCCGCTGCGTTGGCTCCCGCGCTCCGGGCCGGTTTCACCGTTTTGTCGCGTGAGGAGGTCGAAGGGCTGGGCCTGTCGCTGATGCGCGTGAGTGTCCCTGCCGGGCTGTCGCTCGCCGAAGCGCAGAGCGCGCTGGCGCTCCTCCTGCCCGATGCCGAGATCGTGGCGGACAATCTCCATTTTCAGGCCGGTGTCGCCGACGGCGCGCTCGCCTCCGCCGCTTCTTCGGCCTCGACGGGACGGTCCGCGCCGGTCGGCATGATCGACGGAGCGACCGGACCTTCGACCGCGGTCGCGGAGACGCGCGGCTTCGCGGAAGGCGCGCCCTATCCCAGCCATCACGGCAGTTCGGTCGCCTCGTTGCTTCGGCACGCTGGCGCGGGCACGGTCCGCGTGGCCGATGTCTATGGGACCGACGAGGCAGGCGGGAATGCGCTCGCCATGGCGAAGGGCCTCGGCTGGCTGGTGCAACGCGGCAGCAAGGTGGTTACAATCAGCCTGGTCGGGCCGCGCAACGCCCTGCTCGAAAGAGCGGTGCGCGCGGCGCAGAACCGGGGCGTGGTCGTGGTGGCGGCGGTCGGCAATGACGGTCCCGCCGCGCCGCCGGCCTATCCCGCATCCTATCCTGGCGTCGTCGCGGTCACTGCCGTCGATGGCAAGCGTCGCGCTCTCATCGAGGCGGGGCGCGCGCTCAATCTCGACTACGCGGCGCCGGGCGCCGATATTTACGGCCGCAATGCGAAGGGCAATCGGATCAAGCTGCGCGGAACCTCTTTCGCCACGCCGCTCGTCGCGGCGCGCGTGGCGCAAGCGATCGGGCAGGGCCGCGATTGGCGGAGCGCGCTCGACCGGGAGGCGATCGATTTAGGGCGCAAGGGACCGGACGATGTCTTCGGTCGCGGCCTCGTCTGCGCGAAATGTACGGGGCGCTGAGAGAAATTTTCGAAAGCGATGGATTAATCGCACCAGCCCACCCGTTTTCCTTTCAAGCGGATGCATCCCCCCTGTTTTCGCATCCGCAGACGAAAGGAAATCATCATGAAAAGCCTCCTGCTCGCCGCTTCGGCTCTCGCACTATTCGCCGCACCTGCCCACGCGCAGCTTCTCGGCGGTGTCGGCCAGTCGGTTACCGGCACGCTCGGCGGTTCGGTCAATTCGACCCTGCGCGGTTCGACCGAGACGCTGCGTTCGAGCACGCGCGGCACGCTGCGCAGTGAAGCCTCGACCCGCGGCAGCCAGACCGTCGATCGCCGCAGCGGCAGCGTCACCGTCGATCGCAGTGTCGATACCAGCCTCGATGGCGCAACCAGCCAGGTTCTCGGCAGCCCGACGGGCAATGCTTCGGCCAACGGTGCGGGCTCGGCCAGTGCCTCGGGATCGGGTAGCGCGAATGCGCAGCTGATCGGGACCGATGCCGTGACGGGCGCGGTTCAAGGAGCCACCTCCACGGTTCGCAATGTCGCCACCCCGGCCGTCGGCGCCGCGCGTGACCGGCTGAGCGGGACCGCAGGCCAGATCGGCAACGTCGCCGGTTCGGCCAATAGCGCGGGCAGCGGCGCGGCCAGCGGCGCGGCGAACGGTAGCGGCATGATCGGTGGCGGGATGCTCGCCCTTGCAGGCAGCGGCGCGGCCGAGGGCGAGGGCGCCTTTGCTGTCGCTCCGGGAATGCCGGTTGAGCTCCCGTCGGGCGAGCGGCTCGGGACGGTTCGCGATATCGTGGCGACGCGCACAGGAGAAGTCCGCCAGCTGGTCGTCCAGACCAGGGACGGCCTCGCAACCATCCCCTCGGGCAGTTTTTCGGGCAGTGGTTCGGTCCTGATCGCGGCGGAAGGGTCTGCCTCAAGCGCCGCTACCGGCGAATAAGCCGTCTGTCTGACTGACTCTTAGGAAACCGAGCCGCTCGAATGGGCGGCCCGGTCCTCACCCGACCGATTTCGACGCTTCGGCGCGCGACATTTCCGGCGCGCCAGACACGAGGATTCCCCATGCGCATCGCGACTTTCACCGCCCTTGTGCTCCTCACCGGCGCGCAAGCGATGGCCCAGGAGGCTGATGGCAACAGCTCCGAAACGGCGGTCTCGCTTCTCGCAGGGGCGGACTATGTCACCGGCAATATCGACGATCGGGAATACGAGACCTATGCCGCCAGCGCGGGTCTTGCCGTCCGCTCCGGGCGGTTTTCCCTGACCGCGTCGGTGCCTTACGTTTCCACGACGGCGCCCGAGGATCTGATCGTCGGCAATGGCGGCGTGCTCGGCCTGCCGCTCCTCGCGCGGCCATCGACCGAGCGCCGCGAGGTCACTCGCGACGGGATAGGCGATGTCGTCGTCCAGGCGGGATATCTGGTGCCCATCGGAAGCCTGAACGCCTTCGTCGCGGGGAATGTGAAAGTGCCCACCGCCTCGCGCGGAAAGGCGCTCGGCACGGGCGAGTTCGATTACGGCGTGACCGGACAGGTCTCGCGCCAGTTCGGGCGCGCCATCCCCTTCGCTTCCGCGACCTATACCGTGGTCGGCGAACCCGACGGTTTCGACGTCCGCAACACTCTGGCCGGGAATATCGGCACGCAACTGCTGGTGAGCGATGCGAGTTCGGTGACGGTCAGCTACGCCTATGAAGAGGCGGCGAGCGCCGCTGTCGCGAACCAGCAGACGATCGGGCTCGGCATCGAAACGGATCTTTCGCCGCGCCTGCGGCTGGGCGCGGACGCGCGCGCTGGCGTGTCGGGCGATGCGCCCGATGCACGGTTGGGCCTGAGGATCGGGATCGGCTTTTAAGGCGCTCATGCGCGCAATTCAGAAACCGACTCATCCTCGCAGAGACGAAGGTGGCGGCGCGGGCCTCGGTAGTGGGAAAGTTCCCAACGGCTTGCTTGGAAACGCGAAAGCTCAGGCTTGAACGCGCAACCCAGCTAAACTAGTTGAACCGTCGAACACGCTATAGAGAGTTCGTTCTGCGCACTGAACTGTTCCTGAAAGGCCGCCTTCGGCACGAGCTTGCCGCGAAAGAGAAAGCGTGGCTGGAAGACGCGGTCGGCCGCACCCTCTGGCTGGAGCCGCGCCAGACCCTGGTCCGGCGCGGCGATCGAGTGGAGCACTCCTACTACATCATAGAAGGCGTGGTGCTGCGTAGCCTCGACGATCGTAATGGCGACCGGCAGTTGGTCGGGCTGAACATTCCAGGCGATTTCGTCGATCTGCACGGCTTCCCCATGAAGCGGCTCGATCACAACACAGCGGCGCTGGGGCGCGTCCACGTGGCGGAAGTCCCACACTCGGCCATCGCCGATCTGGTCGATCGCTCCGTACATCTGGCGCGCGCTCTATGGTTTTCGACCCTGCTCGATGCGGCCATGCATCGCGAATGGATCTTTCGGCTGGGCAGGCTAAATGCGGAGGGGCGGATCGCCCACCTCATTTCGGAAATCATCGAACGGCACAAATTCGTCGGGCTGTATGATGGCCGGACCTTGCCGGTTTCCCTGCTCCAACGCGATTATGCGGAAGCCTGCGGCATCACCTCGGTGCATGCCAATCGCAGTTTCCGCGTCCTGAAGGAACGCGGCGTTCTGGAACTGCGCGGCGAAGGCCGGATCGAGATCCTCGACGAAGCGGAATTGAAACGCCTCGGCGAGTTCGAGGGCGATTATCTTTACGGGGAAGGCGCGCTGGCGCTCGATTCCTTCGAAGACCGGGACGAACAGGCCTTGCGATAAAGGTCCAGCGTCTCGCGCGCCATCCTTTCGTCCGAGAACCGATGTTCGAAACGACGGCGGATGGCAGTTCGCTCCAGCTTGAGAACCTCCTCCATCCTTTCGACTGCCTCGCCCGTGCTGTCGACGACGATGCCGGTAATTCCGTCCTCGACGACTTCGGCCACGCTGCCCTGCCGCCACGCGATCACCGGCGTGCCGCAAGCCATCGCCTCGATCATGACGAGACCGAAGGGTTCGGGCCAGTCGATGGGGAAGACCAGTGCCGCCGCGTTGCCCAGCAGGTCCTGTTTGCCCGCATCGTCGATGCTGCCGACATACCGCACGCGCTCGTCCAGCGCGGGCCGGACGACTGAATCGAAATAGCCGGGATTGCCCGGATCGATTGGCCCTGCGAGCCTGATCTCTCGCCCGGTAGCGTGCGCCAGCTCGATCGCCCTGTCGGGCCGTTTCTGATCGGTCATACGGCCGAGGAAGGCCAAGTATCCGCCGGCCCCCTGATCCGCAGAATACCGATCCGCAGGGATTCCATGATGCACCACGCCGGCAAGGTTTGATACCGGCACGACCGCTGCCTGGGACTGGGAGATCGCGATGATGCGTTCCTGCGGGAAGGCCCGGAAATGCTCGGTGTGATCCGCCTCGTCGGCGCGCCAGTGGATGGTGCGAAAAACCGGGATGCCGAGCGTTTCCGCAACGCCGCTTGCATGGGCAGAACCGTGCAGATGGATGACGTCGTGATCGCCGCCGTACGCCAATAGATCGCGCAATAGCTGCGCTTCCAGAACCGCAGGCAGACCCGGTGGGGCATCTGCGCCCTGTCGTTCGTGCCAGGCGAGGGATCGATAGTGCCCGATCGGCCTGACATTCGGCAGCGCCGAGTCTGCCGGACCGAACAGAGTGACATCGTGCCCGTCCCTCAGCTGCGCCTTGGCGAGATCCGCGATGACTCGCTCGGTACCCCCGTATGTGCTCGGCGGGACGGGGTAAATGACCGGTGCGACATGGGCTATACGCATGAGAGCAACATTTATCACCTTGTTTGTCAGGAACTTGGAGGACGTCTGCGCATCGGTACCCGCACACCGGGAGCCCGTCGATGTTTGTTTGCCATATTGCCTTGCAAGGCTGCTTGACCTTGTCGGACGTGCCATACGGCATCAACGCCGATACCGGTGGCCATATCACCTATCTGCTGGAACTGGCCTGCGCGAGCGCGCGCGACCCGGAAATCGAGCGGATCGACATCGTAACCCGCGGCTTCAAGGATTCGAAGCTTGGTATGCGGTTCGAGGCGCAATGTGCCGAAGCCAGCGGGAAAATCAGCCTTGTAAGACTTGATGACGGCGATCCGTCCTATCTGCCGAAGGAAGCCCTGCACGAACGGCACGAAGAGCTGTGCGCGGCCTTCATCGAATATCTGCACGATCTCGATCGACTGCCAGACATCATCCATGCCCATTATGCGGACGCGGGCATTCTCGCTCGCCATGCGAAGGAGCAGCTTGGCATACCTTACATCTTCACGGGCCATTCGCTCGGCGCCGTGAAGGGCGAGATCAATGGCAGCGTGGACGACAGCCTGCGGACACGCATCGGTATCGAGGAAAGATCGCTCGATATGGCCGATGCGGTCATCGCCAGCTCGCGCGACGAGGCGGAGGCGCAATATGCGCATTATGGATCGATCGAAGCAGGCCGCATCCGCGTCATTCCGCCGGGCTGCGATCTCCATCGGTTCGAGAGCGCGCAGCCGAGCGAAAAGGTTCGTGGCGATCTGGCGCAATTCCTGCGCGATCCTGCCAAACCCATACTGCTCGCCATCGCCCGGCCGGTCAGGAAGAAAAACCTCTTGGGGCTGGTGGATGCCTATGCCGCCGACACGGCCTTGCAGGAGGCCGCGAACCTCGTGATCGTGGCCGGCTGCCGGTCGCTGCTCGGCGATCTGGAGACCGAATGCCGCGAGGTCATGCAGGAGCTGATCGAGGCGATCGACCGCCATGACCTTTACGGAAAGGTCGCCTATCCGAAGAACCACGATCCTGCGGACATTCCCGCTTACTACGCCGTAGCGCGCGAAAGTGGTGGGGTGTTCGTCAACCCGGCCCTGAACGAGCCGTTCGGCCTGACCCTGCTAGAAGCGGCTGCGTCCCGCCTGCCGGTGGTCGCCACGGACAGCGGCGGCCCCAACGACATCGTGGAGCGCTGCAACAATGGCGAGTTGGTGTGTCCGCGCGATCCGCTGGCGATTGCTGCCGCCTGCCGGAACATCGTCACCGACAGGCGCAAATGGGTCCGCTATGCAACGGCTGGCGGGCAAGCGATTGCGGCCTATGACTGGAGCGCGCATCGCGAACAATATCACCGGTTGCTGAAGGAATTGACCGGACCGCTTCCCGAGGCTCCGAAATGGGACCGGATCCTGATCTGCGACATCGACAACACGTTGCTCGGCGACCGCGAAGCTTTGCATGAATTCCTCAGCTGGCAGGCCGAACATTCCGGGCACATCGCACTTGGCATTGCCACGGGCCGCAGTTTTCACAGCGCACAGGCGATCCTTGCCGCGGAAGGCGTCCCGACACCCGATGTCATCATCAGCAGCGTTGGAACGCGAATTCACTGGTACGATCGCGACGAACGCAAGTTCGTAGAAGACGGTGAATGGCGATGCCGTGTAGAAAACGCCTGGGATGACGAGCGCGTGCGAGATGTCGCAGCAAGCCTTCGACTTCGCCTTCAAGCCCTGTTAGAACAACATGACGGCAAGGCGAGCTTCTTCGTGGACGATCGCGATCCGGACGACGTTCGAGCGGCTTTTCGCGCAAGGGGCCTGAAAGTGGAGGTCGTCGCCAGCCACGGGCGTTATCTCGACATTCTTGCCCACGGCGCAGGCAAGGGTCCGGCCGTCGGTCATGTAGCGGATAAGCTTTCTCTGACGCAGTCGCGCGTGGTGGTTGCAGGCGATAGCGGCAACGACCTGACGATGCTGCGCGCCTGCCCCTTCCCGATCGTGGTAGGAAACGCCAGCGACGGCCTGGCACAGGATCCCTCTCTCTCCCACGCCTATCGCGCCAAGGGTTGTTACGCGGCGGGCGTGCTGGAAGGTGTCAGGTACTATCAGGCGCAAGGCAGCTGGTGAGTACCTACCGATCGGTTTCGGTACTCACCCTGGTTCGAGGTCGGCAGCAGCACCTCGATCATCTGGTCGCGGGCCTTGAAGCACAGACCTTTCCGCCGGACGAACTGGTGATCGCCTACATGCAGGACGATGCACCACAGATCGAGACGACGGGCATGTTCCCAGTCCGCTACGTACAGGTGCCGGGCGAACCCATGCCGCTCGCCGCGGCGCGTAATCGGGCGGCGGAGATGGCTGCAGGGGACGTGCTCGCCTTCCTCGATGTGGACTGCATTCCCGATCCGGATTTCGTACGCCGCGCTGCCGAAGGAGACGCGTTCGACGCCGATGGCGTTTTCTTGCCAGAGGTCCGTTACCTTCCCGGTACCGATACGGACTGGCTCGACAGGACCGGCTCGCCCGACTTCCGCCTGCTCCTGAGCACGGGAGTCCGCCATCCGAGCAAACGACCGCTGGACGATACATCCTTCCTGCCGATTGCGGATTTCGGAGAATTGTGGGGCCTCGCCTTCATCCTGTCAGCGAAAATCTGGCGTGCTGCGGGCGGAATGGATGAAGATTACATTGGCTACGGCGCGGAAGAAACCGACCTCGGACGGCGCCTGGAACGCAGCGGCGCGCGCATGTACTGGCTGGGCGGAACGATCTGCTTCCATCAGCATCATCATGTACACAAGCCGCCCTTGCAGCATTTCGAATCGATTATTCGCAATGCGCGCCTGTTCCGCAGCCGCTGGGGCGAATGGTGCATGGAATACTGGCTCGACGATTTCGAACGACGCGGTTTGGTGAAGCGTTCGGAGGAGAAGCTCGAGATCGTGCGACGTCCGACCGAACGCGAAATCGCGGACACGCGGCAGGGGGCCGAGGTGCTGTTCAGCTGACCGCCCAAAGCCGCGTCGCCTGCTCTTCGAGCCAATATGCCGCCTTGCGCGCGGCGTCCTCGTCGTGGAGCGTGCCAAGAATCGAGGTGTCGAGTGCATCGGTTTCGGCCAGCGCGCGTTGCCATTCGGGGATCGAGGCGGGCCAGGTTTCGCGATAGACGGCGGCCCCGAGGCGTTGCAGCTCGCGCGCTTTCGCTTGCTGCTCGTCGAAGTAACGCCATTCGGGAATGCACAGGAACGGCTTGCCCGCCCGTGCGATCTCGTGAACCGTGTTGTCGCCCGCCGACGCGATGACCCGATCTGCGGCGCACAGATAATCGGTGAGATTGTCGATCCAGCCGAGCTCGCGCAGATTGCCGAAATCCGTTTCGTGTCCCTCGCGGTGAACGGGGCCGGCTACCAGCCACCGCGTATCGGGCTCCGCACGCGCGGCCACGGTCAGGGGAGCGTAGGGCGTGCCCGAACCGCCGCCGCCGGCGATCACCAGCGTTACGGTCTCGTGCTCCGAAAGGCCCAGCCGCGAACGGGCCTCGCTCTTTCCGCGCAGCGGTGCGCGTGTGGTGCAAAGACCGCCTGTATAGAACGTGCGGTCGCGCAGGCGCTTGGGATAGCTATCCTGCTCGATCCGCTCGTCGAAGGGGGCAAGCATGGCGACGCATGCCTCGTATCCTGCAACGTGGCCGATATCCTCGCGGTCGCCATGCATTCTGATGGTGACGGCCGGAACGCTCATGATGCGCGACAGGAGGGCGATCTCCGCCGACACGTCGATGACGAACAGCGCCGGATCCGCCTCGCGCAGTGTCTGGGCGATCGTCCCCATGTGCTGGCGCATTTCCTCCACGCCGAGTGGCACGCAATGCAGGGTCTCTGGCGTCGGTTGATCGTGAAGGGCCGGACTGCGCGACGGCGCACCGATCATGTTCGGCAGCTCCACCATGGTCGCATCGCGAGGTCGCTCGTCGAGTTGCGACGGCGCTGCCGTCATGATGATGACCGGCCGATCTTCAGGAACGTGCTCCAAGATCGCCATGATGCGGTTCGCGTGGCCGCGACCCTGGTGATGCGCGAAGAACGCCAGCGCGGGCTTGGTCATGACCTGTCCCCCGACAGCTCTTGCACGCCCACTTCCGCCCGGAGGTCTTTGATCCGGCCGGCAGTCCAGTTCTCGGCGAGCCGGACCTTGGGGTTGGGGGCGCACCAGATTTCGCCACCCGCATCGAGCGCCGTCACCCAGATCAGATTGTGTTCGATCCCATAATCGATGACCGCGAAGGCCAGCCCCGGGCCGCGATCGGTGATATGCACGGGAAGCGGGGGAGCGAGCTGGGTGAACATGTCAGAGGTTCTTTTCGGTTTGGAGATGATCACGTTTACACATCGTCATGCGGCGTGAGCTTGGCGATCAGCGACCGCACGGTGCCGAACAGCATGGTGACCATGGCGACGAGCCCGGCACTGAGCACCACCACGATCCAGTACAGTGCATTGTACAGCATGGGGAACCAGCTGCCCGGCACATCGTCGAATTCGCCGATCGGCATCGTCATGAGCAACAGCATCACGACGGCTCCGGCCAGCAGAATGGTCGAAAGCACGGCGATGCGGTAAATCTGCCGGTACATCTGCGGATCGAATTCCGCGTCGGCGCGCCGCACCAGACCGAGCAGGGTTAGCATAAGCGCCAGCGTGGTAGAGGCGCTCGCTGCGATCGCGCTGCCGAGATACAGGGCGGGGCTGGACAGCGCCGAAATCATGTCCCGCGCTTCCACCGAGGAATAGATCGCGCCCGATGCGAAATGGCCCGCCAGGCCGACGGCAAGGATCAATGCGGCGGCACCGGTGGTCAAGGCGGTGTTCTTCATCCCGGCTCTCTTGCTTCCACCGGACGATCGGAGTCGCGAGGGTTTTGCGGCCCAAGATAGCGGTAGACGCCCCACAGGTTGATCAAGAGCAAAGCTACGTTCTGCCAACCGATCCCTTCGGCGTCGTCGCTGAGGAAGCCCCAAGCCGTCAACGCAAGCGAGGACGTGACGAAGAGGACGAAGGCCCATCCCGAAACCCGCGCGCTGACATTGGTCGCGACGATCAGCGCCGCGATGACCGCCGCGATCGCGCCGTACCATTCGAGAAAATCCAGCAACATTTCAGTCGCTCACGCCGTAATCGATGGGCTTGAACGTGCCGCCGTTCGAGGCATAGGCCGCGCAAGCCGTCAGCCCGATCACCAGATCCATCTCGGCCCGAAAGCAGGTGAAGGTTCCGCGTTGCGACTGCGGCGGATCGACGGAGATCGCGCCGTTTTCGGCGACTGGAACATTCATAAAGACATTGAAGGCCGTCGGAATGTCGTCGGGCGCAACGCCATACGGCGCCAGCGCTTCGGCCAGATTACCGAAGCAGCCGCGATGAACGGGCTTGTCGGGATAGAAATGCCGAAACGTGTCTTCGGAACACGGCGTCAGCAGGAAATCGTGCGCGGGCGCCGTATCTTCGACGATGGTGAGCATGGGGTTCGACCGGTTCGACCACAGCCGCGCTCCGGTGGTCAGCTTTATCTTTTCCTCGTAATCGAAGGTCCGCCCGTTGGAGAGGATTTCGCGAGGATCCGCCTTCGACACGGCCAAGAGATCGCTGACTTGGCCCCCTTCGGGATCGGTAACGGTCAACACCTGCCCCTTCGACAATTCGATCGCGGTGCCGGTGCGCGGTGCGATACGCGTCATGCGCCAATCCTCGGGTCCGAGAAAGGGCACTGCCAGTCGTCGCCGACCACGCGCCCGCTATACTGCCGCGCTTCGCTCGCAAAGCCATGGCGCGAAAGCATCGGGTTGATCGAGCCATCGAGCGCCCGGTCGCGCTTCAGGATCGTCTCGCGCATGCGTTCGTACCTTTGCGACGCGCGCAAGGCCTCGAACTGGTCGTGCAGGTTGAAGACGAGGGTTGGATGAGGCGTTCGCCGTGCCGAGCGCGACGCATTGGGGTGCATGCCGACCACGAAATAAGCCTTTCCTCCGAAGCTCAGCGAGAAATGCGGATTGGTCGGATCGCTGCTGACGTGCGGATCGTAAGCCTGCCCGCGCCATTCGTCCTTCGCGGCGAGCGAATTCAGCCGGTCCCACATCGCGTTTTCGAATGCCGCTTCGTCCAGGTCGTCGGGTCCGGCAAAGACGACGGCGAGGCTGCGCAGACCCTGGGGGTCTCGCTCGTAATCCTCGCTCCACTCCAGCAAAGCCTCATGAATTGCGATGTCGTTCCAGGCGCTGGTCAACGATCGGGCAGGCAGGACCTTTAACCGGCCGGTCGCAAGTGCCGATTTCGCCCCGACGCAGGGAAAGCCATCCTCCACGATATGCGACCGTAAGGCGTCGGCGAGCGAAGGATTTTCGCGCGCAAGATTCAGGCCTCGTTCCAGTTCGATCTGTTCCGTCATGACGGACGGACGATCGAACGCGGAAGGCGTTGCCACCATGCAACAACGATCATGCGGAAAGCTGGGACAAAGCACACTAAGCGGGCGCCTAAAAATTTCGGAGACGTTCTTGGCCCTTACACAATTCAGGCGCTTTCAGGTCTATGGTCAGCGCTGCAGCGGAACCAACGCGCTTATAAAGCTGCTCGAACGGAACCTCGAGGATCTTCGCTTCACCGAAGAATTCGGTTTCAAGCATTGGTTGGTGCCGGACGAAGTCGAAATTCCCGACGATGTCTTCGTCGTCGTGATCGCGCGACAAGCCGATCAGTGGCTGCGCAGCCTGCATGCGACCCCTTGGCACGCGGATCCGGAGATAAAGAGCCTTGCGTTCGGCGCCTTCATCCGAGCGGAATGGCGCACCATCTGGGATGAGGATTTTTGGGGTATCGACAGGAACGACCCTAAGTTCGGACAACCGATCGCAGAAGAGCTTTGTCCGGTGACCAAGGCGCCGTTTCCCAATCCGGTCGCAATGCGTACGGCCAAACTGCGTAATTGGATCGACATCGCAGCACGATCTGCCGGACACGCTTTGGTCTCGCATGCCGAGCTCGTCTCCCGGCCCGAAGCACTTGTGGAGCGGATTGCCGCCGCGACCCGGACCAAGGCGAAAGCGCGTTTCCTTCCGGTGACCACCTACAAGGGCCAGAACGGCCAACCATTCGCACCGTCTTCATACCCGCCGCTCCATAAAGCGGATTCGGCGTTCGTGGAACGCCATCTCGATCACGCGATCGAAAACCGTTTCGTATCAGAGATATGATGGCGGACGCAGCGAAGGCGAGCTCTCGACTTGTCTAGGAGGATCCGAACAAATCCGAGTAGGGGTTGCCCTCGCAGTTCCGTTCCGGTGCCCATGTTCGCGCATACCGGGAAGATCGACGAACGGTCGATCGACCGCGGCATGAAGTCCGGGGGAACATGGTCTTCAAGGCGCAAGCTTTTGAGCAGCGCCTCCAGCATTATCATGCGCTGACCCACCATCAGCCTGACTGATGATAACCATCAGCTTGAGTCAGAATCCAAGTCGCCACAGCCGAAATCCATGCTGGTCTGTCCAAGGGGCTTCGACATGCTTCACGTAAAGCAAAGCGTCTGACCCGTCCGGTCCGGTCGGTCGCAGTTCGTTGAAAATCCGGGAAATGGCGGAGACGGAGGGAT